>VAPR01000828.1_pt1 | contig 17906 bp, 14 predicted proteins | sample 3380701 | NCBI WGS metagenome assembly VAPR01 (sample SAMN11536904, study PRJNA540576) | hot springs metagenome | isolation source: hot spring wet sediment | place: Spain: Lobios | collected 2014-01 | reverse complement strand
GATCCGCCGCAACCTGTTCGCATTCCCTTGCCTGAAGGCAAATCCGTCATAGAAGCTGCCCAGCACTACTTCACCCTTTACCGCAAACTCAAGGCCGCAGCCGAAACCCTCCCTCCAGTCCAACAACGGCTCCAACAGCGAATGGCGGAGTTGCAAACCCTAATGGAACAGGTGCAAGCAGCTTCCGAAGATAAACTGAAGGCGTTGGGCCAAAAGGTGCAACGGACAGCGAAAGCGACGGCAACAACAGTGGAACGAGAGGGTGAATTTTTGCGGTTTGTTGTGGCAGGCGGTTACGAAGTTTGGGTGGGGCGCAACGCAGAAGCAAACTTGCGGTTGCTTCGGTCCGCACGCCCCGACGATTTCTGGTTGCATGTCAAGGGGGCACCGGGCAGCCACGCTTTGCTTCGGGTCAAAAAGCGAGGCGAAGGAGTGCCCAAGGAAGCTATAGAACAAGCTGCTCAAATCGCCGCTTACTTCAGTAAGCGACGCACTTCTTCTTGGGTAGAGGTGGATTACACCCGCGCCCGCTATGTCCGCTCTGTTAAAGGACAGAAAGGGTTAGCCCTCTACACCCATTTCAAAACCGTTGCGGTCACCCCGCGCCTCCCAGAAAACGAAGCCATTTTAGGTTGATCAGCAAAATCCCTAACACCTTGTTCCGAAAAGTTTGGCACAATTGAGGTGCGAACGAGTCCAAGGTTACGCACTTTGCCCTTGACGGAGTGACCCTGCGATGAAGGAACGCCACGCAGTCGTAATCGGCGGCGGCATTGCAGGTTTGAGTGCCGCTTATCAGCTGAGCAAACTCGCTCAAGCTGAAGGCGTTTCGTTGCGCCTTACGGTAGTGGAACGGGAACGATGGTGGGGCGGAAAAATCCATACGGTGCGTCATAACGGGTTTGTGGTGGAAGGCGGTCCCGACGCGTTTGTGACAGTCAAACCGTGGGCATTAGCGTTGTGTCGCGAGTTGGGGCTTGACCACCGCTTGCTTCCGACAAACCCAAAAGCGCGGCGCGTCTTTATCCTGTGGCGCAATCAACTGCACTTGCTCCCGCACGGCTTCCTGACCTTCGCTCCTGACCTCAAGGGGTTATTGACAACCGACCTACTTTCGTGGCAAGGCAAATGGCGTGTGGCGTGGGGCATTGTGTTGCCTCCGCGCAACTGGGGAGACGATGTCAGCATTGGAAAGTTTCTGCGATACTATGTGGGTGTGGAGATGACCGAACGGATCATCGCACCGTTGATCGCTGGGGTTTACGGTGGGAGTATTGACCAATTGAGTGCTCGGATGACCTTACCCACCCTGTGGCACCTTGCTCATCGCTACCGCAACTTGGCGTGGGCATCGTTCCTTCGGCAAGGGGTGCGCAAGTGGCTGAGGCTCGTTGACAACACCGCCAATCAACTTGCCCCTGCAACCAACTCCTTCTTCATGACCCTTCAAGGGGGCTTGGGGGAGTTGGTGGAAACCCTGCTCTCTCGCTTGAAAGGAGTTTCGTTGCTCCTTGGTCGTTCTGTAACGGGAATTTCAAGGATACCGACCGAACAAAACAATGAGCATCGGTTCGCACTGGCTTTGGACGATGGAGAGCAATTGGTTGCCGACGCTGTGGTGATCGCAACGCCTGCTTGGGATGCTGCTCGGCTCCTTCAAACCCTTGACCCTTGTCTTGCAGACGAACTGTCAAGTATCCCTCACAACCACGCCATCACGGTTTCCTTTGCGTTTGACCGGATGAAAGTGAAGCATCCGTTGAACGGTTCAGGTTTTTTAGTAGCACCAGAGGATCAAAAGGAGCGCTTACTGTTAGCCTGCACTTGGACTTCCAGCAAGTTTCCGCCTCGCGCCCCAAGCGGCAAAGCGTTGTTGCGCGCTTTCGTCAACCACTGGGTGGCAATAAGTGACAGCGAATTAGCAACTGCATTGCTGGAGGAATTACGCTCCATCTTAGGCATTGAGGGAGAGCCAGACCAGGTTTGGGTCTTCCGATGGCAATCGTCTATGCCACAGTATGTGGTGGGGCATGGGAAGCGAGTGCAACGCATCCGAGAGCGCCTGTCCCGCTGGGAAGGCTTGGCCTTAGCAGGCAACTATCTGACAGGCATCGGCATCCCTGACTGCATCCGCAGCGGTCAAGAAGCTGCTCAAAAGGTGTGGCAAAGTATGAGGCGATAGTCCTTCACGAGTTTGCAAAGGGGACGAAGCGACAAGTTAAATCAGAAGCTATGCCGCACCTGGAGGGTATCACCTCCTGACGATCAAAGCAGGAGGATGGGCTTCTTCAAGCCTTCGGTCTTTGGGCAGACCGAGAAGATATGAGGAACAGCGTTGAGTGGGTTCGGAGGTTGAGAGGATACTGACGGTGAAGGGTTCAAGACAAATTCGCAAGACGACTCACTTACCAGCGAGGAGGTGTGTCCGTTGGGAGTGCGCAACGATCGATGGATTCGGGAGATGGCGATTAAGCACAAAATGATTGAGCCCTTTGAAGAGCGGTTGGTGCGGAAAGGGGTGATCAGTTATGGGCTCAGTTCCTACGGCTACGACATGCGGTTAGCTGACGAATTCTTAATTTTCACCAATGTTTGGGGGGCGATCGTAGACCCTAAAGCCTTTGACGAACGAGCGTTCGTCCGCCACAAAGGCGACTTCTGTATCATCCCTCCAAACTCCTTCGTTTTGGGGCGCAGTGTAGAGTATTTTCGCATCCCCCGCGATGTGATCTGCATCGTGCTGGGTAAGTCATCCTATGCCCGTTGCGGAATCGTGGTGAATGTGACCCCCCTTGAACCCTGTTACGATAAGGAAACGGAAGTCTTGACCTTGGAAGGTTGGAAACGGTTTGAAGAGCTGCGCGGCGACGAACTCGTCGCTACTTTAAACTGGCGTGGCGAGTTGGAGTATCAGAGAATCCAAAAGATGCAAAAGTTCCGCTACAAGGGCAAGCTGATTCACATCAAGGGGCGCAATGTCGATTTGGCTGTGACACCTGCCCATCTTCTTTTGGTGCGCAAACAAGGGCATCGCTACTTCAGATTTATCCCCGCCCATAAAGTCTACGGGAAGCACGGTTACGAACTGAAGCGGGATGCTACCTGGAGAGGGCAACGAAAAGACTACTTTGAGTTGCCACCCGTTGAGGCAAGCGAGCGACAGACACGCGTTTATTCCCTGCAACAACGCCTTCTGAGCGTTCTCAATGGCAAGCCCATGACAACCGAGGAAATCCAACAGGCTTGCGGGTTGTCCGTCTCCCGTCGAAAGCTCTTGTGGCACTTGGACAAATTGGCACAGCAGGGCTATCTGCAAAAAGAGCATCAAAGAACCTTGGTTCGCGGTCATAGCGTCACTGTAGCCGTTTGGAGAAAAGCGGAGCCCGACGCCGAAACCTTGTTGGCAGAGAATCTCCTGAAGCCAGTGCAAAGGATCCCGATGAATGACTGGTTGCGGTTCTTTGGTTTCTGGTTGGCGGAGGGAAGTTGTTGCAGCAATAGCGATTGCACTGTCAAACTCGCCTGCCTCAGCAAACGGGTGCGGAGGACAGTGCGCAGGTGGTTGAGGCGATTGCCATTCCACTTCATTGAGACGGACAAAGGGTTCACAATCTTAGACGAGCAACTCTATGCCTACTTGAGACAATTTGGGCACTCCTCTCAGCGTTTCATCCCGACCGAAATAAAGTCGCTGCCGCCCAGCCAGTTGAAGATTCTTCTGCGGGCGATAATGCTGGGTGACGGCAACAAGCAAACGCTGACATTTGTTACCGCTTCCAAACGGCTGGCAGATGACCTGCAGGAGATCGCTCTGAAGTGTGGTTGGGCTGCTATTGTTGAGTGCATTCCCAAGGGAACTGTCAAACCCCAAAAGGTTCGGGGACCCTTTGTTTCGCCTAACCACGATACCTACAAGGTGCGCATCTCTAAGAAACACCTAACACCTAAACTCCGCCCCCGGAACTTTGCGGAGATGGACTACGATGGCTTCGTTTACGATGTGACTGTTCCGAATCACACCCTCTATGTCCGAAGGAATGGCAAAGCCTGTTGGTCAAGCAACTGTTGGGAGGGGCATGTTACCATAGAGATCTCCAACACTACACCTTTGCCAGCAAAGGTCTATGCTAACGAGGGTATAGCGCAGGTCATCTTCTTGGGTGCGGATGAAGAGTGTGAAGTCTCCTACGCAGACCGCAAGGGCAAGTATCAGGGGCAAACAGGGATCGTGCCGCCGAAAGTGGAGTGAGCCAACATGGAGCCCATACGCTATGCGGTGGGCTTACTCCTTATTGTTTTGCTGGTAGCGCTTTGGACGCGCTTGACCTTGCGCAGTGTGGCGGCGCAACCAATTTTGCAGCGCCAAAACTACTTAGGGGAGACCGTAACAGGAAGCGCTGGACTCTCTTTTGTAGGCAGCGCTATCTTAGGTTGGTTGCTCCTTTGCTGGCGTGTGGGGTTGGATTGGCATGAAGGCGGACAGTTGATGCTAACTGCTTTTTGGTTTGGGGTGTTGGGATTGTTGGACGATTTGGGAGGCGATGCAAGCGCGAAGGGGTGGCGAGGGCATCTCCGCGCCTTTTTTCGGGAGAAGAGGGTGACCACCGGTTTCGTCAAAGCCGTTGGAGGTGGGATGGGCGCTTTGCTCTTGACCGCATGGGCACTAAATACCTCGGTGCCATCTACTGTATCTCGGTTTTCTCTCTCTTGGCTTGGGTTTTGGCTCTTTGGGGCTCTTTTAGTTGCCCTCTGCGCTAACGCGATTAACCTTTTCGATCTTCGCCCTTCGCGCGCTTTGAAAGGCTTTTGGCTCCTAAGTGCCATTGGGATTTGGGTTTCGGGGGGACAGGGTTGGTTAGCGCTTTTGCCGCTTTGGGTAGGAACGATTGCCTATGCCCCAGCAGACTTCCGCCGCAAAGCAATGATGGGTGATGCCGGTTCCAACCCGTTAGGGGCATGCTTCGGCATTTGGGTCTTACATTATTGGTCGCCACCATCGCTTGCGCACCCATCTGCAGCCCAATGGGGATTGCTGTTGGCGCTGATCGCCCTACACATTTATGCTGAGCGTCGTTCGCTCACTCAGGACATCCAACGGCTACCATTGCTGCGATGGTTAGACGAACTGGGGGTGCGAAAATGAGTGAAGAAGGGTTAAAACCTGCTGACTTGACGAAGGTGCGTCGCATTTCTATCACCGAGCGCCAAAGTAGGGTAGAAGTGGACTTGTTGGCGAAGCCGTTGCGAAAGGGGGCCAGTTTTACAGAGTTTTGGCAATCCCTCTCCCATATCCTTGCTGCCAAAGAGTTGCGGGAAGTGGTAGACGCTGTCATCAATGCTCGGCGACAGCAGCGCCCTGTCATTGTTCTGTTCGGCGCCCATGTTATCAAGGTTGGGCTCTCGCCCATCGTCATCCAACTGGCACGAGAAGGTATCTTGACGGCTATTGCAGTCAATGGGGCAACAGCTTACCACGATGTGGAACTGGCGTTGTTCGGGCAGACCAGTGAGGATGTGACAGCGGGGATGCAAGCCGCTACCTTTGGGATGGCTCAAGAGCCTTGCGATTTCATCAACGCCGCCGCTCAAGGAGCAGCCAAAAAGGGGATTGGGCTGGGACAAGCCATTGGGGAAGCACTGTTGGAAAGTAATGGCAAGTATGTGGAATTCAGTGTGTTGGCTCAGTGCGTCAAATTCCGTGTGCCAGTGACCGTGCATGTAGCCTTTGGCACCGATGTCAATCATATGCACCCTTCCTTTGACGCTTCGGCATGGGGCGTGGCGACTCATCACGATTTCCGCTTGCTGTGTCGGTTGGTAAAGGACTTGACAGGAGGAGTTGTGCTCCTTTGGGGTTCTGCTGTGCTGTTGCCTACTGTGTTGGAAAAAGCCCTAACAGTGTCGCGCAACTTGTGGGGTGAACCGTCGCAGTTCGTGGGTGCTACTTTTGACTTCATTCGCCATTACCGAGCTTGGCGCAATCCACCAGAAAAAGCTGATGCTTTAGGAGGCAGGGGCTATTACTTGGTTGGGCACCACGAATTGCTCATTCCCTTGTTCGCTCAAGCCGTCTTGGAGCGATGGTAACTTTCGCGGTAGGTAGGTTAGATGGCGTGGCAAACTTTTTTATAGACTTGTCCACATATCTGCTGCCAGCACCTAAAGTCTCAAGGCGGAGGTGAAGCGCTGTGACCGAAGAGCGCATGGAAACAGAAACACCCTGTTCTCCCGAGCAGCCTGCTGAAGACCAAGTCGCTTCTCAACCAGAGGCTTCCGAAACAGTGATAGAGGTTGCTGAACAAGCCACCGATGTGCAGCAATTGCAAGCATTGGTCACAGAGTTAGAAGAGCAGTTAACCCAAGCACGTGCGGAAGCAGAAGACTACCGAGAACGGTGGCTGCGTGTCCTTGCAGAATACCAAAACTACCGCAAGCGCGTGATGCAAGAGCGCAAAGAGGCATACGAGGAAGGCAAAAAGGAAGCGGTTTTAGCGTTGCTGCCTGTTTTGGACAACTTGGAACGAGCCTTGGCGTCCCTGCGAGAAGGTGCGGATTTGAATGCTTATCGGCAGGGAATGGAATTGATCGTTCGGTTGTTCCAAGACTCGCTGCGGCGGCTGGATGTGGAACCTATCCCTGCTCAAGGGCAGAAGTTCGATCCCTACTACCACGAAGCCTTTGAGCGGGTAGAGCAAGACGACTTGGAAGAAGGCACTATTGTCGGTGAGATAGAGCGGGGATATCGGATGGGCGAACGGGTAATCCGGCCAGCAAAGGTGCGGGTGGCAGTCAAACCCACCCCGCAATTAGCCGCACCGGAAAGCGAAGTTGGAGGCGAAGCCGAATGCACCAACGCAACTTGATTGAAGAATTAGCCCAAGCGCTGGACAAAACGGAGGAAGAAGTGCAACAGTTTTTGAAGGCGCCGTGGCAGGGCTTATCTGTATTCGTGGAAATAGAACCCCCTTCTGTCTGTTACTCGGACGCCAAGATAGATGGCGTCCGTTCTACTTACCATGTTTGTTGCGTGGATCGGCATTTCCACTCAAAACCTTTTGCGCTAACGGAGGGCTGACCAGTGGCGCAAGGAAGGAAAGATTATTACGCCATCTTGAATGTTCCGCGGGATGCAACACAAGAGGAAATCAAACAAGCCTATCGGCGATTAGTCAAGCAGTGGCATCCTGATTTGCATCCCGAAAACCGAAAGGAAGCAGAGGAGCGGTTCAAGGAGATTCAGGAAGCCTACGAAGTTTTGTCTGACCCAGAAAAGCGGCGCCAATATGACCTTTTCGGCACTGTCGGTGAGGTGCCTATCGCTACAGGGGTTGGGTTTGACCCCTTCGGCGACTTGATGCGCATGGTGGACGAGTTCTTTGGCTTTGGAAGCACAGCGACGCGATACCGCCCCCGCACGGAACGGGGCGAGGATGTGGAAGCGGTTTTGGAGGTCTCTTTGGAAGAGGCTTTTCACGGTGGCGAAAAAGAGGTTGAAGTAAGCGTTTGGGTTACTTGTCCTGAGTGTAGCGGTTTTGGTGCTTTGGGTGGGTTTCGACGCTGCCCTGAGTGTCACGGCGCGGGACGAATCACTTATACCCGCCAAGCATCAGGCGTGTTTATGCGCACCATGACGACTTGCCCTACTTGCCACGGCGCAGGGCAAGTAGCAGCGCAAGTTTGCGATACTTGTCAAGGAATCGGTCGGACAGAAACTGTCCGACGAGTCACTGTTAACCTGCCCCCGGGTGTTGAAGAGGGCACAACTCTGCGTCTCCACGGTCAAGGCAATGCTGGGAAGGCTGGGGGTCCACCCGGCGATTTATATGTCGTCGTTCACATCAAACCCCATCCTGTCTTCCGCCGAGAGGGTGCTCATCTGCACATGGAGCTGCCTTTAGCCTTCCCCCAGTTAGCCTTGGGAGATGTGGTGGAAGTGCCTACTCTGGACGGCACTGCGGAAGTCACTATCCCACCCGGCACCCAACCGGGCACAGTGCTTAAAGTGCCTCGCAAAGGCTTCATCAGCATGCGAAGTGGTCGGCGCGGAGATCTGTTCGTGCATGTCCAAGCGACCGTGCCAACAGAGTTGACGGACGAACAACGCCGGTTGCTGCGAGAGTTAGCGAAAACGATGGGCGTCAACCCCAAAGGAGCCGAACCCTCTTGGTGGGAGCGGTTGAAGGAGCGGCTCAAAAAGTCCTAACTCTAAAGCGTTTTTTCCTCTCGTCCTTGCAACCAAGCATGCCAGAGATAGGAGGTATTGTGAGTGCAAGAGAAGGTAAAAGTAGCTGTCATTGGCGCCACTGGTTACACTGGTGGGGAATTGGTGAGGCTGTTGCTTCAACACCCAAGTGTTGAATTGACAGCGCTTTTGCGCCTGTCTTCGGAAGAAGCTTTGCCGCTTCACAAAGCCCACCCGCACCTGCGGGGTTTGGCAGAACTTGAGTGTGTGGCTTACAGCGAGGAACAATTGAACGGTGTGGACGCTGTTTTCCTCGCTGTTCCCAACGGAGTGGCTATGGAGTTAGCCCCAACTCTCTTAGCCCGTAACATGAAGGTGATTGACCTTTCCGCTGATTTTCGTTTTCGCGACGCCGAAGTTTACGAGCGGTGGTATCGCAAGCCCCACACAGCTCGCCACCTTCTGGCAGAAGCCGCTTACGGTTTGCCTGAGTTGTGGCGGGAGAAAATCCGAACAGCTCGCTTGGTAGCGAATCCGGGTTGCTACCCCATTTCTGCAATGCTCGCTTTGGCGCCCTTGCTCCGCCGAAAACTGGTGAGACTGGATAGCATCGTCATTGACAGCAAATCAGGCGTTTCAGGGGCAGGGCGGTCCCGCTTGGAAGTAGGCTATTTGTTCACAGAGTTGGATGAGGATTTTCGTGCTTACGGGGTTGCCCAACATCGGCATACGCCGGAGATAGAGCAAGAGTTTGCCAACCTTGTCGGCGAACCTGTCTTCATCACCTTCACACCTCACTTGGTGCCGATGGTTCGGGGCATTTTCACCACTGCTTACGCAACCCTTACCCAACCCATGAGCACTGCGGATATCCATGCCCTCTACGCAACCGATTACGCCCACGAACCCTTCGTTCGTTTGTTGGACATTGGCGAACTTCCTCGGGTGAAAGCCGTTGTTGGGAGCAACTTTTGTGACTTGTCCGTTGTTGTGGACGAACGAACCCAGCGGGTCATTGCGTTGTCCGTCATCGACAACCTTGTCAAAGGTGCCTCAGGCAACGCTATCCAGTGCCTTAACCTCATGTTTGGTCTGGACGAACGAACAGGGCTTTGGCACGGTGGGCTTGCCCCGTGACGAAAATTGGTTGACCTTCCCTCCAGCTAAAGGGTGACTAATGAGGTGACAGCCATGCGCTACTACCATGGGGGGAAACCTTTGACCCCGTTTGAGGTAGCGAAAGATCAACTCCTGCAGGTTGCGCAGCCGATAACGCGGACGGAACAAGTTACCTTGACAGAGTGTTGCCACCGGGTGTTGGCGGAAGATATTTTTGCTCCCTTTGATGTGCCTCCGTTTGATCGGGCAGCGATGGACGGATATGCTGTGCGGTCAGAAGACATTGCCTGTGCTTCTTCAGAGCGACCTGTAGCGCTGCAGGTAGTAGGAACCATCTTTGCTGGTGATCCTATTCCTTCGTGGCGAATCACCGAAGGCACTTGTGCTCAAATCGCAACAGGCGCACCGTTGCCTCAAGGAGCAAATTGCGTCGTGCCGTTTGAGGAGACTCGAAAAGAGGGCGAAAGGGTTTGGGTGCTCAAAGCCTATCCCCATGGCGCTAACATCAACGAACGGGGAATGGATTTGCGAGCGGGGCAAACGGTGCTGAAAGCAGGCAGTTTCCTTGCGCCTGCTCAAGTGGGGGTGTTGGCATCCGTCGGCAAAGCAACAGTAAAGGTCTTCGCTAAGCCGCGCGTCGCCGTCATTCCGACAGGAACAGAATTGGCGCAACCCGGTAGTCCCTTGCGAGAAGGACAAATTTACGACACGAACACCTACACCTTGACAGCTTTGGCAATCGCCCACGGTTGCGACCCCCTTCCAATGGAAATCGTGCCTGACGAAGAACAAGCCCTTCAGAGGGCTCTTGACAATGCCCTTGAGCGATCTGACATGGTCGTGTTTTCTGCGGGAAGCGCTGTAGGGGCTCGAGACCTTTTGCCTCGCCTTTTAGAGCAACAGGGCACCGTGCTCTTTCACGGGATAGCTGTTCGCCCCGGTCGCCCCACCTTAGCAGCTGTGGTGGAAGGCAAATTGGTTGTCAACTTGCCTGGCTTCCCTGCTTCCTGTTTGGTCATGGCGTATGTGATGTTGGTGCCCGTTTGGCGAAAGTTAGCCCGTTTGCCCCAGTGGCAACCTGTATCTCTGCCTGCTCAATTGGCGCACGAGGTGCGTTCCCCAGAAGGTCTGCGGCAATTCCTGACTGTTCGGGTGCGAAACGGGATGGCAGTTAGCGCTTACAAAGAATCCGCTGCCATCACTAGTCTGGCGGATGCCGATGGCTACATCGTCATTCCAGAGGAAGTCACCTTGCTCCCTGCAGGCAGTCCCGTTACGGTGCACTTGTTTTGAAGAGGCATGGCTGTGCTATGCTTGTATGTGAAGATAGGGCAACACTTATGAGGTGACATCATATGTTGGAAGTTGATTTCCTGCCTGTCAAGCAGCGACCGTCCGTGGGATACACAGAAGCAACCCGAGCGGTGGAGGAAGACGAAGAGATCCGTCAGATGACGGAGGCTGAGTTGATAGAAGGAATCAACCGTTTGCGCAGGGAGCGCAACGCTATCATCTTGGCCCACAACTACCAAATTCCTGTCATCCAAGACCTTGCGGACTTCGTGGGCGATTCGTTAGAGCTCTCCCGCCAAGCTGCCCAAACGGGGGCTGATGTGATTGTCTTCTGTGGTGTGCACTTCATGGCGGAGACCGCCGCTATTCTGTGCCCCGACAAAAAAGTGCTCATTCCCGATCCCGAAGCGGGGTGTTCCTTAGCAGCGACAGTGACGGCGGAACAGGTCCGACGGTGGAGGGAAAAACATCCTGACGCTATCGTCGTCGCTTACATCAACACCACTGCGGAAGTGAAGGCCGAAGTGGACTACTGTTGCACTTCCGCCAACGCTGTCAAGGTCGTGCAATCGCTACCTCCGGACCGCGAGATTTTGTTTCTTCCTGACATGTTCTTGGGAGCGTATGTGCAGCGGATGACGGGGCGGCGCATGTATCTGTGGCCAGGCGAATGCCATGTCCATGCTGGCATCCGACCGGAAGATATTCAAGGCTTGTTTGAGCGCTACCCCGATGCTGATTTGCTGTTGCACCCTGAGTGCGGCTGTATTAGTCAGTGCATGTATGCGTTAGCGGAAGGGGAGCTGCCTGCTAACCGCACTTTTATTTACAGCACCAGCGGAATGATCAAGCATGTGCGCAACTCCTCTGCCCCCACGCATTTGGTGGGCACGGAAATCGGCATCCTGCATCGCATGCGGAAGGAAGCCCCTCACAAACGCTTCGTCCCGGTCAAGGAAGACGCCATTTGCGAATACATGAAGACCATCACGCTGCCCAAGGTCTATAGGGCATTGCGGGATATGGTTTATGAAGTGACCGTGCCCGAAGAGATTGCTGCTCGGGCAAGGCAGGCAATTGAACGAATGTTGGCGATTGTCTGAGCGAGGGAAGGCGGCAACAAGCCGCCATTTCTAAAAGCACTTACGAGGAGGAGGATAGCCATGTTGGGGCGACCGAAGATTGCTGTTGTTGGGGCTGGCATGGTGGGTTCATCCGCTGCCCTGAAAATGGCTCAAAAGGAACTGGGCGACATTGTCTTGGTGGATGTCGTGGAGTTTGTCGCTGAGGGAAAAGCCTTGGACATGGCCCAGTCATCGCCACTGGACGGGTTTGATTCAGCACTTATCGGGAAAACAAACGACTTCAGTGTCATTGAAGGGAGCGATGTGGTTGTCATCACCGCTGGCGTCCCTCGCAAACCGGGTATGACCCGCATGGACCTGCTCATGACCAACGCCAACATCGTGGAGAGCATCGCCAACCACATCCGAGAGCTCGCCCCCAATGCGGTCGTGATTGTCGTGACCAACCCACTGGACGTCATGACCTACATTGCCTGGAAGACCACTGGATTCCCAAGGGAACGGGTGATAGGGCAGGCGGGTGTTTTAGACTCCATCCGGATGCGTTACTTTATCGCTGCGGAGTTGGGCGTTTCCGTTAAAGATGTGCACGCTATGGTGTTGGGGTCTCATGGTGACCAAATGGTGCCTTTACCTCGCTACACCACTGTTTCTGGCGTCCCAATCACAGAACTTTTGTCCCCTGATGTCATTGAGCGCATCAACGATCGCACCCGCAAAGGTGGAACAGAAATTGTCAACCTGTTGAAGACGGGCAGCGCTTACTACGCCCCCGGAGCAGCAACAGCAGAAATGGTAGAAGCCGTCGTCCGAGACAAGAAGCGGTTGTTGGCTGCCAGCGTTTGGCTACAGGGCGAATATGGGCTCAAAGATGTCTTCATCGGCGTGCCCATCATCTTGGGCAAAAACGGAGTGGAGCGTATCGTGGAATTGAAGTTGACCGAAGAAGAATTGCGCCTGCTCCACCAAAGTGCCGAAGAAGTTCGCAAGGGTATCACCGACTGGGAAGCCGAAAAAGCCAAAGCAGCCTCTTAGAGACCTTTACGAGACCTTACGCACCCGATGCTCTATCTAACCGACTGAGCAAGCCAAGTGACAAGCGGCTCCTTGATGAACTTCTGCTGCCTCAGGCTGGGCTGCTCTGTTGGCGTGTCGTTTGCTGTTTGCTGTGTTTTGCTCCTCAAGGCGCCAGAGTAAAGGCAAGTTGTCGACCACAACAGATTTGGGCAAGGGGATGTTTGTGATGCGATGGTGGTTGCTTGTTTGGGGGACATTGTTGCTTAGCGGTTTGGTCGGTTGCCTTCTTTTGGCACAAAGGACGATTCAATGGCACTTTGCTCCGCTTGGTGCTTTGGAAATTTCCTCCCCGGGTGGACTTTTGGTGCGGAACTTAGCCTGCGTCCTCGTCAAGCCCGGTTGGCAAGGAAGTTACGCCGACCAACTCAACTCTTCCACAGCGAAAATCGTCGCTGTTGACAATCGCCAGTGGCAAGGGCACCTGCATGGCGACGGTGCTGTCGTTGCTTTCTGGCAGCAAGCCACTCTCAAGGGCAATGAGTTGCTCCTCAGTTACCAGCTTCATGCTAAAACAACTTTTGTCGTTGAAACCGCAATGCTGCGCTGCTACTTGCCTGTAGAAGGTAACGCGGGGAAAGCCCGTTGGTGGGCATTGACAGAAACTCACCAGCTGTTGGAAGGCACTTTTCCTGCCACCCTGCCTCAACCTTACCACTTACTCAGCCGCAACGATGTCACAACTCTCATGTGGCAGTTGCCTTCAGGATGGGCGCTACAGTTTGATTTCAATGGGGGCTTTGTTGGTCTTAACCTGCAGGACAATCGCCAGTTTGGCGCTAACGATTTTGAACTGCAGTTGCACTTGAAGCACGGCAGATGGCAAGAAGGGGAGACGGTGCGAGCCCAACTGCGTCTGGCTGTTCTCTCTCCGGAAGAAGCGCAAAGTTGGGTGCAGCAAGCAAAACAAGCAGCGGAAAGGGAGCGGACGATTTTGCTGACGAAGCGAGCACCACTGAAACTGAAGTCTATCCGCCCCAATGCAAAGCAATTGCGCCGCTACGAAACTTTGGAAGTAGGCGTTGACCTCGACGCTGCCTACGACAACCCCTTTGATCCTGACCAAATCGCTGTGGACGCAGAAATCGTTAGCCCTTCAGGAAAGCGCATGACATTGCCGGGCTTTTTCACACAGGAGTTTGAGCGAGTCAAGGAAGACGGGCGAGCAGAACGGCTGCGTAAAGTTGGTGATCCCTACTTTGCTGTCCGCTTTACCCCGACAGAAACAGGCACCTATCGTTACCGCATCGTGGTGACAGGACACGACGAAACAGGCAAGAAAGGACAAGTAGCATCAGATTGGTTTCAACTTCGTGTGTTGCCCAACCCGAAGCACAAAGGTTTTGTTCGGCAAGTTAAGTTTTATCACCTGCAATTTGACGATGGCACGCCGTTCGTCCCTGTCGGCTTGAATGTCTGTTGGTCAGGGAACAACTTGAGCGCTTACGAACGATGGTTTGCCGCTATGCGTCAGAACGGCGCCAACTTTGCCCGTATTTGGTTGGTGCGTTGGAACATGGGTTTGGAGTGGACACCGGGCGACGGCAGCGGGCTCTATCTGGGGCTCGGTAAATACGCCTTAGACAACGCGTGGCGCATCGACCAACTGTTGCGCATCGCAGAGCAAAACGGCGTTTACCTGATGCTGTGCTTGGGCTATCACGGTGAGTTAGCAGATCAGAGGTTGTATTTTGGCGAGCAAGCGTGGCACCTAAGTCCTTACAATCGCAAGAATGGCGGTCCATGCGACAAACCTGCCGACTTTTGGGTCAATCCCGAAGCGAAGCGGTTTTACAAGCAGCGGTTGCGCTACATTGTTGCTCGCTACGCCCATAGCCCTCATGTGTTGGCGTTTGAGTTTTGGAACGAAGTGTTTGCGCCTGCCCCTTGGGTTCAGGAGATGGCTCAATTCGTCCGTTCCATTGATATCTACCGCCACTTGCTAACGACCACTTATGGCGACGAAGCGGTTTGGCGATTGCCAGAGATGGATTTCGTGCAAGACCACTGGTATGGCGAAGGCGGTCAGCCAGACAGCACACCGGCAGTCGTCACTTTGCATCGGCGTCGCCTTGCCCAGTTTCGCAAACCTTACTTGCTGGGTGAGTTCGGAATTGATTGGCGCAGCAGTGATGTCGTCTATGACCCAAAGGGCAATGCGTTGCACTGGCGCAACGGGATGTGGGCTTCGCTGATGGCAGGAGGTATGGGCACCGCTTGCGTTTGGTATTGGGACAACTACATTGATAGGCTCAACCTTTGGCACCACTTTCGTCCTGTCGCTGAGTTTGTGCAGTTGGTCGGCAAAGATTGGTTGCAAGATTGGAAACCGCTTCAGCACACGCCACCAATGCTAACCGAACCACCTGTGCCGCCCTACGGCGATTTTGTGTTTGCGCCAACCCTCTCTTGGCAGCGCCCTACAGGTGACACTTTCGTGCTGCATCGCGATGGGCGCATAGAAAGCGATGGCGAAACCAGCTTGTTTCTCTTCTCCCCAAGCAAGCCCGATTTGTATCGTCCCCCAAAGTTTGTGGTGGATTTCCCTGAAGATGGGCAGTTGCTGTTGCGGGTGGACACAGTGTCTTCGGGGGCGCTGCTGATTGTGCGTCTTAATGGCAAAGAGATTTGGCGCCAACCGTTGCCCGAAGGGGCCGAAAGAAAAGACGAGCAAGGTCGGGTTTATCGGGAAGGGAGTTATCAGCGGCGGCAGTGGGTAGAGCAATGGCGGAAGTGGGACTACATTTACGAACGCACCTTTGCTGTGCCCATTCCCAAAGGCAAGCACATTGTTGAAGTGGACAACCTTGGTGCAGATTGGTGCACTGTTCCCGAATACCGCTTCACGCCTTACCGGGACCGACGATTCGCCGAGGTTAATCTCGTAGGCATCCAGACAGAGAGGATGGCACTGGTTTGGGTGCAAAACCAAGCGAGCAACTTCCAAACCCTCCGTGCTGGCAAATCCATTCCGCCTTTGCGAAACTTGCGCTTTGCCATCAACGGTCTGCGCGATGGTCGCTACCGCATCACCCTTTGGGATACATGGAAAGGCGGCGTTGTGAGAGAGTGGCAAACCGTTTGCCGAAACGGGACGCTGACCATTGACCTTGAGCAGTTGGAAAAGGACTTTGCTTTAATCGTGCGACCCTGACAAACCTTTTCGCTGCGAGGTTATGGCAAGGTCACGCTGCCCAGAATGACAGGGAAGCGGGCACCTGTCGCTGAAGGGACATTGCCTGTCAAGCCCAAAACAGTGCAGTGCGCCAAAACAGCGAAAGCGATTGCTTCCTTTGCGTCCACATCCAATCCGAACTCATTGCTTCGGAGCACTGCAACCCCGCTCAGTTGGTCTCTCAAAAACTCCATCAAGACGGGGTTGTTGGCGCCACCCCCGCTAACAATGAGTTCGTCCACTCGCCCCAAAGTGCTTAGGACGAAGCGACGGATTGCATCGGCAACTGTGATCGCAGTGAAGGCAGTTAAGGTTGCCACGACATCGTAGGGACTTAGGCGCCACTTTTCGCTCTTCGCTAACACTTTTCGCAAAAAAGCGTCGCCGAACATTTCGCGCCCTGTTGACTTTGGAGGCGTGCGTTTCAAAAAGGGATGGCTCAAGAGCCAACGAAGCAACCGCTTGTTCACTGCTCCTTTCCGCGCCCATTGACCGTTGCGGTCAAAACTTTCTTTGCCATCGGAAAAGTAACGCACAGCGCCGTCTATGAGCATGTTGCCCGGACCCGTGTCAAAAGCGATGACTTGATCCAAGGTTGCGTTGGCGGGCATAACCGTGATGTTGGCGATGCCGCCAATGTTGAGCGCAATTCTGTTTCGGCGAGGATGGCGCAAAAGAAGCCAATCTACCAAAGGCACCAAGGGGGCGCCTTGCCCGCCTGCAGCAATGTCTTTGGCCCGAAAGTGGCTCACCACTGGCAACCCTGTGCGCAACGCGATGACAGCGGGTTCGCCAATTTGAAGCGTCCCCACCTTTGGTTTACTTTTCGACTTTAGCTCTTTGGAAGGTGGCAAATGCCGCACCGTTTGACCGTGACTGCCAATGAGGTGCACAGCGGTCAAAGGGATGTTGGCTTTTTGAGCGACAGCAAAGGTGGCTTCCGCAAACAGTTCGCCCAACAAAAAGTTGAGCCAACACAAAGTTTCCACCTCGCCGTTATGGGAAATCTGTAGCACCGCTTTTTTTACTTCGGGAGGGTAGGGCAGGGTGGTGAATGCCAAAGTCTCTACACGGCGAGGTGCTGAACCTATCAAGCGCACCAAAGCAGCATCTATGCCGTCTGCTGAGGTGCCGGACATCAACCCAATGACAAGCCGCTCCTTTGCTTCAGCGTAAGCCTTTAACCACTGCCACGCCTTCGGCAGCATACCCTGTCACCATTTGGGTCGCTCTTTTTCTGCGACAACTTGTCCTGTTGCCAAATCGTAGAGGCGATCATAAGTAAGGCCTGTTTCCATGTTGTGAAAGCGCAACCAAACTTGGGTGCCGTGGTAAGCTCGGACTTGAACGAAGAAGCGGTGTCCGTCTTGCCATTTGCCTTGTTGGTAAGTGCTGCGGACCATATCTGTGACAGCGTCCACGATGCGGAAGCCCACGATGCATCACCTTGAGGCGTCGTGTTGGATCAAGTGAGGAGTTTGCTGCCCTGCCAGTAACGCTTCCAGACTTTGAACCCGATGCGTCCGTAGAAGTCTACTAAGTCTGTCCAATCAATCACCATATCAGTGACGCCCCGTTGTTTGTTGTGCCAAACGCTATAGCACAATAGGGCAAGCCCCAACCCTCGCTTTCGGTGTGCGGCAGCAATGCCGATAGGACCAAGCCCACCCCAGCGCCCGCTTAGGAGGGGGAACCAGTGGGTGCTGCCGCGCAACTCAAGACTTTCTGGGGTGAAGGTGTGGCAGAAGCCAATGAGTTCATCGTTTTCAACAGCGATAACGATGTCTGAGGGATCGCCGCCTTTTTCGAGGAACCGCTTGGTGTCGTAATGCCAGCCGCCGGGAAACTCGCGAGCAACAAAATCGACGATGGCTTGTTGTTCCCCTTTGCGGGCGGGGCGAATTTCTACTTTGGGGTTTTGTTCTTCCCATTGTTGGCGCACATCGGGCGGGAATTCGTAGTCGTGAAGAGAGCGCCG
>VAPR01000826.1_pt1 | contig 17953 bp, 14 predicted proteins | sample 3380701 | NCBI WGS metagenome assembly VAPR01 (sample SAMN11536904, study PRJNA540576) | hot springs metagenome | isolation source: hot spring wet sediment | place: Spain: Lobios | collected 2014-01 | reverse complement strand
GAGATTCTTGGCATTCGCAGCGCAAGCGAGGAAGAAAAGTGGCGGGAGAAAGCTCTGGAGACGTATGGCTTCGATCCAAACGAGTTGATGAAGAGACTGTTAAACGGCAAAAAAGAAAAAGAGAAAGGGTAAGAAGGCATCGCACCTTTTCACGGGTGGATGCCTTTTTCCACAAATCGGTGGGATCGAATACGGGCGAGTGTCAACGGATAGACCTGATCGTACAGGTATCGGCTGAATTGCGGGTTGCCTTTCACGTTTTCCGGAATCGCATCGAACAGATGAGCACCCTCCACGTCTGGTCCGGTAGGGTCACCCACTCTCCGGTCCACGCGCGCCACGTAAATGTCTTTTACCATTGATTCATTGACCACATACTGCCCGATTCGCTCGATCGCGGACAGTGCATAGCCTGTCTCCTCCATGGTTTCCCGTACCGCGGCAGCCAAACTGGTTTCGCCCTGTTCCACTTTTCCGCCGGGCAGTTCCAGACCGCGCTCGCGATGACGGGTAAACAGCAGCTTTCCCTCGAAAAACGGAAAGACCAGGACGTGTCGTGCCGTGCGCTGCCCGATCAGATCCGGATCAAACGTAAGCGTAACGGGCAAGCCGAAATCGTCCAGAAACGAGTGCATGGTTTACGGCTCCTTTGTCTGCAGGGATATGTGCTTGATGGCCTTCATCGCCTGGCCGGCCGCCAGGGACAGGCTGGCGTATGCCGCTCCGTTGGTCACGTCGCCGATCGCGTAAATCCAGCCGTTTGCTGTTGCCTGGAATGGATCTGTCACCAGGTAGCCGTCTCCGTAGGTGGCCAATTCGGACAGCGCCTCGCTGTTGCCGCGAACGCCGATCCGCGGCAAAATCCAGTCTGCCGAAATGGCAGCTGGAGTATCAGGATGTTTGGAGCGAAGATGAAGAGTTGCTTTGCCATCCTGCTCAGAGCATGAATCAATTTCGGTCTCAAACAGCACGTGCACATTGGGACATGTGGCGAGGCGTTTCACCCATTGCGATCTTGCGCGAAAGCTGTTTCGCCGGACGAGCAGATAGATTGTGCGGGCGTAGGCAGCCAGATTGTACGCACTTTCCACGGCTCGATCACCGCCGCCAATGATCGCGACCACCTGATTCCGAACGGTTTCTCCTTGTGCCGTGGACGAGAACCACGGATCCAGCACCTGTTTGCATGATTGCAGTGCCGCGATACGGTTTGGCCGTACGCCAGTGGCCATCACCAGAAAATTGGGCTGGTAAACTGTTTTCGTGGTGGTCACTTGACGGGTCAGCGTGTCGATGGACAGCAGTTTTTGCCCCAATCGCATGTCGATGGAACGCAGTGCGGGGTGCACTGACAGTTCCTGCAAAAGGGCGGCACCGTTGGGATATATATTCGGAGGATAATCCCATATTTCGTTATGGATCTGCGTCAGTTGCCCGCCAAGATGCTGCGACTGTTCCACCAGTACGCAGGTCAACCCCAGCCGTTGACACCAGATCGCGGCGGACATACCGCTCATGCCGCCGCCGACTATCAGCACCTGTACATGTTCCACAGCCGTTTCCCCGCTTCCCAGAACGTTCCTTTTATTTTCGTGTCGTCAGTTTTAGACTACCGTTTCTGTCTGGCAAGTTCAAGTGTGTCCTGTGCAGCGGGGATGAGTAAAAACAATCCGTATGCAAATGTCATCCAGACCGTAAATGAAAGCAGTTGACCCTGGGTGAACCGGGGAAAAAACCAATCATGCTGCCAGAGCGACAGCGTGTCGAGCAAGAGGCCGATGGTCGACCCGATTACACCAAAGCGCAGCGCCGACCGAGGGGAGGAATCCCACTTGCGGAAGAGGAGTACAGCAGCGGTAATGGACACAGCGGCAGCCGCTTCCAGTGCAGCAAATACAAGCGGAAAGCGCGGGTCCGCAAGTTCGGTAAGTACGGCGGGGCCGATCCAGCGAAACAGTGCGGTAACGATCCCCCACACGAGAAAACCTGCAAGGACCGCGGGAGCGTATTTTTTCCACGACATCGTCATTCTCCTCCTTCTTGCCCGGCGATCTTCTCTACGAGTCTGGCGAGATCGCCGTATACCTGTTCCGCGTCAAAACGGGGAGAGAGAAGCGCCTGCAGAGCCAGACCGTCCATCAAGGCGTTCAAGAGCACCGACCATGTTTCAACGGATATGCCGGAGTATTGGTCGCTCTTCCACATGTCACGAAGATGATGGGCGAGAGAGTCGTTTTCCCCCTCCAGAAGGTGGCCCAGTTCGTCTTTCAGGCGATCTTGATGCATCGAAGCGGCCACCAGGGAGTAGAACAGCCGATGATAAAGGGAATCGGGCGTGCATCGGCTTTTCGCGGAATCGAGGGCGGCCTTCCAGAATGGATGCCTTTCTTCCAGCTCCTCCCATGAGCTCGTGCACATCTTCTGAATCGTTTCCATCAACAGCTGTTCCTTATTGCGAAAATGGTAGTACACCGTCCCCTGGGTGACGTTGGCACCTTCCGCTACGGCCTTCAGGGTGAGCGCCTGGATACCGCGGTCGGCGATGCATTGCGCGGCGGAACGAAGCAGCTCATCTCTGGAAATGACGTTGGGTTTTGCCATGAGCATTCACCTCTTGCGTTTAAAGTAAGTTAGTTGAATGACTAACTACCAAAAACATACAAAAAAAGCAACCATCCGTCAAGGGTAGGATGGTTGCGGAAATTTCAATTCGATCTTGCCGTTTGCCAGCACCAGCTGTGCCTGAAACTTTTTCCCCTGCTTTGAGACAAACCCCTTTAATGTGGCGGTTTCTCCCTTGGTGAGCAGGGCTTTTACCTGGTTTTCCGTCAACGTCTTGCCGCAAATGATGGGCCAGATGGAGAAGCTGCAGCGCTTCTCTTTTTTGTTGCTGCAATCCCAGGTTTTGTATGCCTTGATGACGGCAGCGCCGCACTGGGGACACTTGCCGATCGACTGCTCCGTTTTGACAAGCCGCTCCGGCTCTGCTTTCTGTACATGCTCCACGATCACGTGGGTCAACTTCTTGATGTTTTCCATAAAGGCGCCGGGTGAGAACGTTCCTTTTTGCACGTCCGCAATCCGCTTTTCCCATTGGCCGGTCAATTCTGCAGACAGCAGCAGCTGCGGGCCGTTTTTTTCGATCAGGCGGATCAGTTCTTTCCCTTTTTGCGTCGGGAGCAGTGTTTTGTTTTTCACCTCTACGTACCCTACTTGTTTGAGCCGTTCGATAATTCCTGCACGTGTGGCCGGCGTGCCCAGACCGTGGTCTTTCATCGCCTGCTTTAACTCGCCGTCATCCAGTTCCTTGCCCGCGTGTTCCATTGCGGACAACAGGCTGTCTTCCGTATAGGGCTTCGGCGGCTGAGTCTTGCCCATCTTGCAGAGCGTTTTTGCGCAGCGAACCGACTGTCCCACAGAAAGAACCGGGATTGGTTCGTCGGATATCTCTTCATCGGAATCGCTTTTCTTCTTCCGCTTCTTGACAGCGGCAGCAGATTTGTCTGGCCCTTGTTCAACCAGACGCCAGCCGGGGGAGAGCAGCGTTTTCGACTTCGATTGAAAGGTTTCGCCGGAAACGACGGTGACCACGCTCACTTCCCGGTAAATGGCAGCCGGGTAGAACTGGGCGAGGAAGCGGCGGACAATCAGGTCGTACACTTTTTGTTCCAGCTCCTTCAGCTGTTTGGCCGGCTCCGCTGTGGGGATGATCGCGTGGTGGTCGCCGATCAGATCGTCCCGAACGACGCGCCTGTTGTTTACCGTGACGAAGGAGCGGTTGGCCTGCTCCACCAGCGCCCGATACGGTGCCTGGCGTCCCAGTTGACCCAGGATGCCGGGAAGCGTCCGAACCAGGTCGGAGGAGAGGTATGGCGAGTCTGTACGTGGATAGGTGATCAGTTTTCGCTCGTATAGCGTCTGTGCCGTTTTCAGCGTCTGTGCAGCAGTCAGGCCGAACAGGCGGTTGCAGGTACGCTGAAGGGAAGTGAGGTCAAACAGGAGCGGGGGACGCTCATTCGTCTCTTTGTCCTCGTACTGACTGACGCTGCCTTGTTGTCCCTTTACTTTTGCTTCCAACTGCTTCGCTGCCTCTTCCGTGTCAAAGCGGCTGCCCTTCTGGGAAAACCACTTGCCCGTGTACGGGCTCGTACCGTCTGAAAACGTGGCGAACAGCTCCCAATAATCGCTAGATTCAAACTGTTCGATCTCATGCTGCCGCTTTACCAAGAGAGCGAGTGTCGGGGTCTGCACCCTTCCGATGGAAAGCAGATCGCCAAATTTGCACGTGTACCCGCGCGAAGCGTTAATTCCCACCAGCCAATCACCGCGTGACCGGCACTCCGCCGCGTAGTAGAGATTGTCGTATTCACTCGCGGGTTTCAGCGCGGCAAAAGCCTGACGGATCGCCTCGGTGGTGAGAGAGGCAGTCCACAGCCGTTTCGTCGGCAGGTGTCCCATCTTCAGGTAATTGACGATGTAGCGAAACACCAGCTCGCCTTCCCGTCCGCTGTCGCATGCATTGATCAGCCCACTGCTTTTTTTCATTAATTGTTCCAGCACTTTCAGCTGCTGTCTGGTTCTGTAGTTTGCCTTCAGCTGGAAGGTGGGGACGATCGGCAGATGGGCAAGTGACCAGTTTTTCCATTTTTTATCGTAGTCTTCCGGATCGCACAGCTGCACCAGGTGGCCGATTGCCCAAGAAAGGTAGTATCGGTCGTTTTCCAGATAGTTCTCCTGTTTGCGAAAACCGCCCAGCGCGTCGGCAATTGCTCTTGCTGCACTCGGCTTTTCCGCAAGTATCAACACTTTTCCCATCGTGTTCCCTTTCTTCTCACGTGATCTGCGAAACATCCGTTCGCTTGTCTATTTGACATAGTAGCTGGTTTCCCTCCAATGGGCAAGAGGGGATGCGCTCGACAGACCTTGTCCGGAGGTGACGAAAAACAGAGCGATCCTCGACAAAAGAACAAGGGAAGCGCCCCGAGCGTTCGACAGTATTCACTCTGGGCTTTAGCTATACTGAACATAAATATTGGGTGAACACAAGAAGAAGGGAGCGCTGGACGTGTTAGAACGGATCCTGCAACTACGCTCACAGTCGATGCCAATCGCGCAGATTGCCGAGGAATGCGGTCTTACTGTCGGACAAGTGAAGTATCAATTGCGCAAAAGCAAATACCTTTCATCGCAGCCCGTCATTTCCGACCAAACCGAACCGCAACCGCACATCGAGCGGGAAAGCGTTCCAAGTGACGAAGAGGATGGCAAAGGCTGGAAGCTGCCCTCTTTTTATGGAAGAGACAAAATGAAGCTGATGGTACAAAGCCCATCGGTTCTATATGTGTATTGGGAAATAACCTGGCCGCGGATGCGGATGGTCGCCTCCTATCTGCAGGCGGATTACCGCCAGATCCAGAAGGGCATCCGTGTGTACGATGTGACAGACCGCCTGTTTGACGGGGCCAATGCCCACAGCCATCGCGACGTGAAGGTTACAGAGGAAGCCAGCTCCTGGTATATCCACGATGTTCAACCTGGGCGAACGTATATTGCCGATTTTGGTTTGTTTCACGAAGGAAGATTTTGCCCCATACTGCGCTCGGAACCGGCAGCAACGCCGCGCAGCCAGCAGGCGGGCTGGGGAGAACCGCTTGTCGAGCCGGCTGGCGATACCCGCTATCCCGCGTGGTTTGAGAATTTTTCGTCGTATTCACTTTATACCAAATGAGATGAGGTGTCCTTGGTGCAGAAAGGTTATCTCTCCCTCGTGCTGCACGCCCACTTGCCATATGTGCGGCACGAGGATCGAGACGATTACTTGGAAGAACGCTGGGTTTATGAAGCCATGCTGGAGTCGTACATACCGCTGCTGCTTGTTTTTGAACGGCTGGTCGCCGATCGCATCAACTTTCGCATCACGATGGCGGTCTCGCCAACACTCTTGTCGATGCTCGCCGATCCTTTGATTCAATCAAGATTCAAAGCGCATCTGGGAAAAACGGTTGAGCTTGCCGGAAAAGAAGTGAAGCGGACGGCTGGCAAACCGGATGAGCATCGCGTAGCCAAAATGTATCTGGAACGCTTTCGCGCGATTGCTGCCTATTGCAGCCGGTTGAACTACGATCTGATTCCTGCGTTTCGCCGCTTGCAGGAAAGCGGACATGTGGAACTGATCACCTGCGCTGCGACGCACGCCTTTTTGCCGCTAGTGGAAACGGAAGAAGCGATTCGGGCACAACTCCATGTTGGAATCGACACGCATGAACGGATTCTGGGCAAGCGCCCCGCAGGCATCTGGCTGCCGGAATGCGGCTATACGCCGGGCGTGGATCGGCTGTTGAAAGAAGCGGGTCTTCGTTACTTTTTCGTGGACAGTCACACGATCGAACACGCAACCCCGCAGCCGCGCCGCGGGCTGTACGCTCCGCTCCTGACCCCGTATGACGTAGCTGCCTTCGCGAGGGATCGGGAGTCGTCACAGCAAGTGTGGAGCTCAGTGGAGGGATATCCCGGGGATTTTGATTACCGTGAATATTATCGCGATATCGGGTTCGATCTGGACGAGTCGTACATAGCTCCCTATGTTCATCCGTCTGGAATCCGTGTACATACAGGTTTGAAGTATCACCGCATAACGGGAAAAGACGTGCCCAAAGAGATTTACAACCCTGATTGGGCAAGGGAAAAGGCTGCCATCCATGCGGGCAACTTCATGTTCAACCGGGAGAGGCAGGTGGAGCATGCTGCCGGCTGGCTGGATCGAAAGCCGCTCGTCGTCGCTACCTATGACGCTGAGTTGTTTGGTCACTGGTGGTACGAAGGGCCGCAGTTTCTGGATTTCCTACTGCGAAAGGTGGCATGCGACTCGCAGGTGCTGCAACTCATTACACCGTCGGAATATTTGGATCAATTTGAACAGAATGACCGTGCTCGCCTTCCGATGTCCACCTGGGGGCGAAACGGCTACGCAGAGGTGTGGCTCAATGAGCGCAACGACTGGATTTACCGCCATCTGCATCAGGCAGAGCGGGAGTTGATTGAAGCAGTAGAAACGCTGGATTCGACATCCGATCCGTTGATTTGGCGAGCCTTGCAGCAGGCGGCACGTGAGCTGATGCTGGCGCAGAGCAGCGATTGGGCGTTTATCATGGACAGCCAGACAATGGTGGACTATGCGGTTCGACGTACCCACGACCACCTGGCGCGTTTTCGGGAGATTCTCCAACGGTTCCGGGACGGCATGCTTGATGATGAACGGCTTTCCGCGCTGGAAAAGGCTTTTCCCCTCTTCCCGCAGCTTGACCTGGCGTACTATTTGCCGAAACGGGCGCATAGAGTGAATATGTCGCGCAATCTCGTGGCAGCGGGCCGGTCTGAAGGACCGAAGCTGCGCGTATTGATGCTGAGTTGGGAGTTCCCTCCTCATGTGGTGGGAGGGCTGGCAAAAGCAGTATACGACCTCTCCCGACATCTTGTCAGACAGAATGTTGAGGTGCACGTGCTGACCGGATACGCGCACGGCGCACCAGCACGGGAGGTGGTGGAAGGCATTCATGTCTACCGTCTGCATACGTATCAGCCTGGTGAGCATACCGATTTTCTGGACTGGGTCTTCCAGTTGAACGTGGCCATGATTGACGAACTGGATCACATGATGCGTCTTGGTTTCCAGCCGGACGTGATTCATGCGCACGACTGGCTGGTGGGCTTCGCCGCCATGGAAGCGAAAAACCGCTATCAGCTTCCGCTCATGACGACGATCCACGCGCTGGAACACGGCCGGAACCAGGGGATTCACACGCCCCTGCAGCAGCGGATTCACCGGCTGGAAGGAGATCTGGTTGCCGTGTCCGATCAGGTGATTGTCTGCAGCCACTATATGGCGGATCAAGTGCGCCGCCTGTTTGGGTACGCGGAGGAGCGCATACGGGTTGTTCCTAACGGAATTGAACTTCCTGCTCCGGAAGACGCAGAGGAACAGGGTCGCTTGCTTTCGTTGAGAGATGAGATCAATGCGGGCACGGGCAAGATCGTCTTTTTTGTGGGGCGAATGGTGCGGGAAAAAGGGGTGCAGCTATTGCTGGAAGCCGCCCCGCGCGTTCTTGAACGCCACGGTGACGTAACCTTTGTCCTGGCTGGCAGGGGACCGATGCTGGATGAATGGAAGCAGCAGGCGGAACGACTGGGAATCGCCGGGCAGACCCGTTTTCTCGGGTTCGTGGAGGATGAGCGGCGCAATCAGCTGTTCCGTATTGCCGATGTTGCTGTCTTCCCCAGTCTTTACGAGCCGTTCGGCATTGTCGCGCTGGAAGCGATGGCGTTTGGCACGCCGCTTTTGGTCGCCGATACGGGAGGACTTCGAGAAATTGTGCGTCATGGAGAAAACGGAGCGACGATGTATACAGGTGACTCCGAATCGCTCTTCAACCAGCTTTGTTGGCTGCTTGAAAACCCGGAGATGAGCAGGGGCATGGCAGAGCAGGCCCGACAGGAACTACAGCAGCAGTACAACTGGACTGGTTTGGCGAGTCAAACCATGACCGCTTATTGTTCGTTACGGCTGCAACGACTTTCGCTGTAAGAAAAAAGGAGGAACTTGGTGATGAAGGCAGTAATCATGGCCGGTGGGAAAGGTACCCGTCTGCGTCCGTTAACAGCGAATACCCCAAAACCAATGGTGCCGCTTCTCAATCGACCGTGCATGGAATATACGATTGACCTGTTGAAACGGCATGGGATTACGCAAATTGCCGTCACGCTCCAGTATCTGCCGGAGGTCATTAAAAACTACTTTGGGGACGGGTCCCGCTTCGGCGTCTCCATCACCTACTTTGAAGAAACAACCCCTCTGGGAACGGCGGGCAGCGTGAAGAACTGCGCTGACTTTCTCGACGAGCCGTTCCTGGTGATCAGCGGGGACACATTGACCGATATCGATCTTTCCGCCGCGATTCGTTTTCATCAGGAAAACCGGGCGCTGGCGACGCTGATTTTGACCCAGGTGGAAACCCCGCTGGAGTTCGGCGTTGTCATGACAGACGATGACGGCCGCATTGTCCGCTTTTTGGAAAAGCCGAGCTGGGCTGAGGTGTTCAGCGACACTGTAAATACGGGCATGTACGTGTTTGAGCCGGAGGTGCTCTCCTATATCGAGGAGGAACGGGAGACGGATTTCAGCAAGGAAGTGTTTCCCGCTTTTCTTGCAGCAGGCAAGCCCCTGTTCGGGTACAAGGCGGACGGGTACTGGTCGGACATCGGGTCCCTGGAGGTTTACCGGCAGGCGCAGTGCGACATGCTGGACGGCCTGGTGGAAGTGGAAATCAAGGCCAAGGAGATCGCCCCCCGCATTTTCCTGGAAAATCACGTCCGCATCGACTCCTCGGTGCGTCTGGAAGGGCCTACGTACATTGGCGAAAAGACGCACCTGCAGCAAGGGGTGTCGGTCGGCGCATATTCGGTGCTGGGCAGCAATTCGGTCATTTCCAGCGGCACCAGGCTGTCGAGAGCGATCCTGTGGGAAAACGCTTTTCTCGCCAAAAAGGTGGAAGCGAACGGCACAACTCTTTGCCGGAGCGTAAGCGTTGGCGAGAGCGCCATCCTGGATGAAGGATCGGTGGTGGGTGATCACTGCCGCATCGGGGCGAAGTCCATGGTAAAAGCCGGCGTCAAAATCTGGCCGTGCAAGGAGATCGAGGAGAGCGCCACGGTGAACACCTCCCTCATTTACGGAACGAAAATGACAAAGAGCCTGTTCGGCAGCCAAGGGATCAAAGGGACCGGCAACGTCGACATTACGCCGGAGTTCGTCACCCGACTGGCCGCCGCCTACGCCTACCTGCTCAAACCGGGCAGCAAGATCGCCCTCTCTGCGTGCGCCCATCCCTTTGCGCAGCTTCTGAAGCACAGCATTATGACCAGTTTGTGCTCTTCCGGCATCGATACGGTCGACTTCGGAATGGGGCTCTCCACGATTATTCGCTACGGCGTGCGCAGCTTCCAATGCCACGGAGGCATCCACATTTTCATGAGTGAACCGCTCGAGGATAAGCAGATCGTCATACAATTCGTGGATCATCAGGGCCTTCCGGTCTCCCGCGATTTCGAAAGAAAAATCGAGAACGCCTACTGGCAGGAAACGTTCGTCCGTTCGTTGACAGACAATCTGGGACAGCTTCACGTGGAACATCTGGTACAGGAAGCGTATCAGCGTGCCCTGCTCAGCCAGGTGGACGTGAACCAGATTCAGCGCAAGCGGTTCAAGTTGTTGATCGAGTGCGAACAGCGGTTTTTTCCGACGTTTTTGGCTCCGCTCTTTCACGCGTTGGGAGTGAACGTGCAGTACGGCGCAATCCATGAGGGCGTAAGCAAGATCAAGGCGGATCTCGGCATACAATTAGACAAGAACGGGGAGCAATTCTACCTGTTCTCCGAGACCGGAGAACGACTGACACACGAGCAGCTGCTTGCCCTGCAATTGATCGCGTGGGGCGGAAGCAGACGAAAAATCGGTCTTCCCGTCAGCGCACCGATCGAGCTGGAGCATTTGGCACAGCTGCTGCAAATGGAAGTAGTGCGAACCAAGGTGTCACAGCGTGCGATGATGGAAGTTGCCGCTGATGAGCGATTCCACCCTCTGTTTGACGCGGTTCACAGCCTGGTCAGCATTCTGGCGTACATGGCAGGGGAGGGCAAGCCGCTCAGCCAGGTGGTGCAGATGCTGCCATCCTGCCATATGGAAAAGAAAACGGTATTCTGCCCATGGTCATCCAAGGGAAAAGTGATGCGCAAGATGTTGGAAGAAAGCAAAGGGAAGTCGCTCGAGCTGGTGGACGGCATCAAGGTGTACGATGCCAACGGCTGGGTGCTGATCCTGCCGGATACGGAGGACTCCCACGTCAAAATCATCTCGCAGGGATCGACTGCGGAGACGGCAGCGACACTGGCCTCTTCCTATGCGCGTCGGATCGCGGAGTTTCAATAATACAGGCCATCACGGAAGGGAAGTGGGGGCATGCCGAGACCTCTCGTCGTAGGCAACGGGAGAATGTTGATAAACTTTGACGACAAGCTGCACATGCGCGACCTCTACTATCCCTATGTGGGTCAGCTCAATCACGTAGGCGGTCACTTCAGCAAAATGGGGGTGTGGGTGCAGGGACGGTTCTCCTGGCTGGATGAAGACGGCTGGGTGCGAAAGCTGGGGTACCTGAAAGAATCGCTGGTGACCGACGTGAGTGCACGCCATGAGCAATTGGGGCTGCGGCTGCACATCGCGGACGGCGTCCATCAGCGCGACACCATCTACTTGAAGCGGGTCCGCGTAAAAAACGAGAGCTCGGAGGCGCGAGAGGTACGCCTGTTTTTTAACCATGATTTAAGCTTGAACGAAACGGAGGTAGGGGATACGGCCGTGTACGATCCCCTGCTTCACACAGTGTACCACTACAAGCGCAACGTTTACGTTATGGTCAACGGACGGACGAAACAGGGAGGAATTTTTCAGTACAGCGTGGGGATCAAGCGCTTCAACTACGCGGAGGGAACCTGGCGGGATGCGGAGGACGGCCTCTTGGAAGGGAATCCGATCGCACAGGGCTCCGTAGACTCCACGGTCTCTTTCCGAATGATGCTGGACCCGCAGGAGGAGCAGACCCTCCACTACTGGATGTCAGTGGGCGATTCCTACCCGGCAGTCAAAGAGCTGAATCAGTACGTGCTGGACAACGATCCTGACCGGCTGCTCAACAGGGTCGGCGTCTACTGGCAGCGTTGGGTGAACAAAGAGGAGCGGGACTTTGCCGATCTTCCGCCGGACATTGTGAATCTGTTTAAAACGAGCCTCCTGATCGTGAGTTCGCAAATTGACCGGCAAGGGGCGATACTTGCGGCAAATGACTCTGACATCCTGCAGTTTAACCGGGATCACTACAGTTACATGTGGCCCCGCGACGGCGCCTTGATCGCGCTTGCGATGAGCAAGGCTGGCTATTACGGTGCGGTTCAGCCGTTCTACCAGTTTTGCCGCAACGCCCTGACGGATGACGGGTATCTGCTTCACAAGTACAATCCCGATGGCTCGGTAGGATCAAGCTGGCATCCGTTTATTCAGGACGGAGAGGTCCAGCTCCCGATCCAGGAGGACGAGACGGCGCTTGTTCTCTACGCCTTGTGGGACCATTACAGGAACAGCAAGCAAATCGAATTTTGCCAGGCGCTTTATCCGTCGCTGATACGTCCTGCCGCACGATTTTTGCTCGGTTACGTGCACAAGGAACTGCAGCTGCCGCTGCCCAGTTACGATCTGTGGGAAGAGCGCAGGGGGATTTTCACATTCACCTGCTCGACTGTTTTTGCCGGATTGAAGGCAGCAGCCAACTTCGCCAAGCTGTTTGGCGACGATCATCGCTTTTCCCGCTACAACGACGCCGCCGAACGAATCAAGAGCGCGATGCTGAAATACCTTTACGACCCGGACATCGGTCGGTTCCTGCGCGGCATTTATCTGGATAAGGACGGCCAAATCCACAAGGACCAAACCGTGGAAAGCAGCTTGTTCTCACTGTTTTCCTTCGGGGTACTGCCCGTGGACGATCCTCGGGTGCACGCTACGATGGAAGCCGTGAAGCGCAGCTTGCAGATCCAGACGCAAGTGGGCGGCATTGCCCGCTATCAAGGTGACTATTACTTCCGAAAGTCAAATGACGTTGCCAGGATACCGGGGAACCCGTGGATCATTTGCACCCTGTGGGTAGCCGAATGGGAAATCGCCAAGGCGAAGGAGCCAGGCGAGCTGCTGGAGCCGCTGCAGCGTCTGTCCTGGGTGGTGGACCACGCGTTGGAGAGCGGTGTGCTGCCTGAACAGCTCGACCCATTTTCCGGAGGACCTGTTTCCGTCGCACCGTTAACCTGGTCTCACTCCACCTTCGTGTTGACGGTATTGAAATACGTGGAAAAATTCCGGTTGTTACAGCAAGACAAAAGAGGTGAAACGTGTGAGTAAAATTGCTTTTGGCACCGACGGCTGGCGGGCGGTTGTAGCCAACCAGTTTACGGTGGAAAACGTGCGTGTCGTAGCACAGGCGATCGCCCGCTACACCTTGGAACTACAGCAGCAGGATCAGGGGATCATCGTCGGCCACGACACGCGGTTTTTGGGGCGTATGTTTGCGCAGGAGGTGGTAAGCGTTCTCGCCGCCAACGGCATCCGCTGCTATCTGGTGAACGAAGCGACGCCGACGCCGGTAGTGGCCTTTGGCATCAAACATTTTGCCACAAGCGGTGCTGTCATGATTACTGCCAGCCACAACCCCCCCGAATACAACGGGATCAAATACATTCCCGATTACGCCGGTCCGGCCACACCTCAGATCACCAGGAGGCTGGAGGAGTGGATTGAAGAGATTCAGGCGTCTGGAGACGTCCGGACGATCTCGCTGGAAGAGGCGGCGAGCCGCAAAGTGATGCAGTACATATTCCTGCGGCCGCACTATGAAGCACATGTGCGGCGTATGGTGAACTTTGAGGTGTTGAGAAAATCCGACCTGCACGTCGTGGTCGACCCGATGCACGGCGCAGGCATCGGATACGTATCCAGCTTGCTCAGCGAGGCAGGCGTATCGGTCAAGAGCATACGCGACCATGAAGATCCCCTGTTTGGCGGCGATCTGCCCGAACCAAACGACAAACACCTGACAGAATTGAAAGCGGAAGTGATCAACAGCGGAGCTTCCCTGGGATTGGCCAACGACGGCGATGCTGACCGCTTCGGAGTGGTGGATCGATTCGGACAGTATATTCCGCCCAATCAGGTCCTGCTGCTTCTGGCCCGCCATCTGGTTAAAAATCGCGGGCAGCAGGGGCGGATCGTCCGTACGGTGGCGACGACACACATGCTGGACCGCATCGCCGGTCACTATGGCTTGGAACTTACGGAAACACCGGTCGGCTTTAAATACATTGGGGCGGAAATGCTTGAGGGAGACGTGCTGATAGGTGGAGAAGAAAGCGGAGGTGCCAGCATCATCGGTCACATTCCGGAGAAAGACGGCATTCTCATGAACCTGCTCGTGGCAGAGATGTGCGCGTGGGAGCAAAAAGGAATCGATCAGATTTTGCTGGAATTGCATGAGGAGTTTGGTGAGCTGTTTCACACCCGGCTGGACATTCGCTTTGCCGACAAGGATCGATGGCTGGAACAGATTCTGGAGCAGCCACCCGTCCGGATCGGGCCGTTTCCTGTCAAGTCCGTGGATCGAAAAGACGGCATCAAGCTGCTGCTGGCCGATGACCAGTGGGTATTGATTCGTCCGTCCGGCACGGAGCCGCTCCTGCGCATTTATTGCGAGGCGACCACGGTAGCTGCTTTGGAGAAGCTGACAGATGCGATCCATGACTGGTTTACGGAGATCAATGTATAATCCAGCGGCCGACCGGCATCCAACGGTCGGCTATTTCTTTTCCTGATGGAGAGAGCTCCAGCCAGTTAGATTGGCGATGGTGGTTGCCATCCAGAAATACAGGAAATAGATGGGGAACGAGTAGATTTCTCTCCATCGGATCGGTTGGTAGATATTCAAGAATTCAAAAAGCGGTTCGGCGATGAACGCGTTTAAGGCAGCGAGTACGATTGACCACAGAAAAAAGCGGCGGGTGGTTCGGGAAAATTGGCTGAGAAACATAAACTGTACCGGCAGCAGAGAAACATCGTACGGGGCGAAGGATGGAAGTGTAGGGAAAAGACGGATGTTGTAGCGCCACACGCCGAGGTACGTTCCAATCAGGTCGGCGATTACCGCAATCAGGCCGATGAAAAGGCCGCCCAAAAGCAAGCGGGCCTGTTTGTTCCGATCTCGAAAGATCAGCCACAACGACCACGACGCAACAGTCAGGCCAAACAGAAACCACCACTGCCATGTCCAAAGTTCATACTGCAAGTAGTGATCAAGCTGCGCGCGGAGATGTTGGGATTCGATCCGTTTATAAAGTTCCTCGTTCATGACCTCCCTCCTTCCTTTTCTTAGCTTCCCATCCCAACGGTTCCCTATGCGCAACGGATACATGTGGCGATATTTTCCCACCGGCTTGGAAATAACAGAAACGAGTCGCAGCTGATATTTTGCTTTTGACGTTTGTTCCCTTTTGCTAGAATGGAGGGAAAGTGTTTATTACGAAAGAAGATGAATCATGCGCATCCCTACAGAAATTCTCCAGTCTTTATTGCAGGAAGCAAAAATTGAAAGCACGTCTCCAGACGATCCGATCGTCGTGCATGTGACGCCGGAACCATGGGAACTGGTTGGCACGGGAAATTACGCGGCTGTGTTTGGTCATCCCGATTACCCCGATGTCGTCGTCAAGCTATATGCCCCCGGTCGACCTGGTTGGGAGCAGGAAGTCGAGGTTTATCAAAAACTGGGGGAGACGCGGTACTTCCCTGTCTGCTACCAGACCGGACCTCATTACCTTGTGATTAAACGGATGCGAGGCATTCCGCTGTTTGATTGTGTCCGCTTTGGCATTCCCATTCCCCCTGAAGTGATCGAGGATGTGGAACAAGCACTGGAGGAAGCCCGGGCCAAAGGACTGTACCCGCACGACGTCCACGGAAAAAACGTGTTGATGTACCAGGGACGGGGTTACCTGATCGACGTTTCCGACTACTACAAGAACGTTCCTGATACCAAGTGGCGCGATTTGCGCAGGGCGTACTACCGGTTTTACCTGCCGTTTTTGAAAGACCGGGGGTGGAAGGTGCCGCTGTGGGTACTGAACGGCGTCCGCAAGGGATACCGGTATTTCAAAAAGGGGAAGAGATGGTTCGACTAAAGGGAGCGGTCCGCACCGTTTGTTGTTCCTGATCGGGGACTGTGGTAATATTTTGATTTGGTGTTTGATTTGTGTCGCTGGAAAGAGGAGGAAACCCAATTGATTTACTACTTGATCGCTGCAGTCGTCGTCGCTCTGGATCAGTGGACCAAGTATCTGGTCGTGAAAAACATGGAGCTGACCGAGTCCATCCCACTCATTCCCGGAGTGTTTCACCTTACGTCTCACCGCAACATGGGGGCGGCTTTCGGTATTTTGCAAAATCAGCGCTGGTTGTTCATTGTCATCACGATTGCTGTCGTGATCGGTATCGTGATCGCCATGAAGCGCATCGGCCGCACGCAGCCGCGGGTTTCACTGGCTCTTTCACTGGTGCTCGGTGGCGCAATCGGGAATTTTATCGATCGGCTGCTGACCGGAAAAGTAGTTGATTTTCTCGATTTCACCTTGATTAACTTTCCGATTTTCAACGTGGCAGATGCGGCGATTTCGGTCGGTGTCATTCTGCTTTTGATCGACGTCGCACTCGATGGGAAACGGAAGCCTGCTGGCCATTAATGGAATGGCCTCGTCCTGCTCATACTAGCTATAACATATTGTTGAGGAGTACTACATGAACGATACACAGCTGTTTGAACGTTATGATTGGACCGTCGAGTCACCGGACTCGGGGGAGAGGATCGACAAATTCATTACCCTGCAAAACGAAGACTGGTCCCGCTCCCAGGTGCAGAACTGGGTGAAAGAGGGACGGGTAACCGTGAACGGGGAACCGGTTAAGAACAATTACAAGGTGGCAGCAGACGATGAGATTACACTGCGCGTGCCGCCGCCAAAAGAGATGGAGATCAAGCCGGAATCAATGTCGCTCGACATCGTATACGAGGATGGAGACGTGGTTGTGGTGAACAAGCCGCGTGGGCTAGTCGTCCATCCCGCACCGGGCCATTACAGCGGTACGCTGGTGAATGGCCTGCTTGCCCACTGCAAGGACTTGTCGGGCATCAACGGAGTGCTCCGACCTGGCATCGTTCACCGCATCGACAAGGATACATCCGGACTTTTGATGGTGGCCAAAAACGACAAGGCCCATGTCAGTCTCGCGCAGCAGTTGAAGGATCACACCGTGGACCGCAAGTATGTGGCGATCGTGCACGGGGTAATTCCCCACGAGATGGGAACGATCGACGCGCCAATAGGACGCGATCCGAAGAACCGCCAGCAGATGGCTGTGGTATTTGAAAACAGCAAACCGGCCGTCACGCACTTTATCGTGCTGGAACGATTTAAAGAATGTACCTTGGTGGAGCTTAAACTCGAGACCGGACGGACCCATCAAATCCGCGTCCACATGAAGTATATCGGCTATCCGTTGGCGGGCGATCCGAAATACGGCCCCAAGAATACGCTGGAGCTGGACGGGCAGGCGCTGCACGCGAAAACACTTGGCTTTACGCATCCGCGTACGGGCGAGCGCCTGCAATTTGAAGCGCCGCTGCCTCAGGAGATGCTGGACGTCATCACGATGCTGCGGTCGTAATTCATTTTTCCTCTCAGGGAGGGCATGAAAATGCTGGCGAAACGCATCAAATTGATTGGCACCATCGCGCTGGCTTTACTCATCGGACAAATCGGGGGAGCAGTCCATGCATCGGAGCAGCAGTCGTATGCGCCGAAGCGGGTACTTGCTGCCCCTTTTTCTGCACAGATCGCGTTTACCCATGACAACCACCTGTGGATCGTAAGCGGCAAGGAGGCAAATACGCGACCCAAGCAGGTCACTACTCAAGGAACGGTTGAGGTGGTCGGTTGGTCGTACAACGGTGAGTGGCTGTTGTACCTGCAGCACAGTACGGCAGACAGATACACGTCTCCCGGCTATTTGTGGGCGGTAAAGGCAGACGGCACCGGTGCGTTTCAGGTGGACAACCGCCCTGTCATGGACCGACCCATCTGGTCGCCCAATGCCTTGCAAGCGGCCTATCGCGTACAGGAAGAAGGATCGCAGGATCAACCGCAGTTTTCTTTGCGTGTGATCGAGATCGCACCGGGCAAAGCAACGGCAGTCTTGACCATCGCCAATGAAGTGATTGGGTTCAACTGGATGCCCGACGGAAAAAGCCTGCTT
>VAPR01000825.1_pt1 | contig 17963 bp, 14 predicted proteins | sample 3380701 | NCBI WGS metagenome assembly VAPR01 (sample SAMN11536904, study PRJNA540576) | hot springs metagenome | isolation source: hot spring wet sediment | place: Spain: Lobios | collected 2014-01 | reverse complement strand
ACGTCCTCCAGGGCGAGCGTCCGCTGGCGAAGGACAACCGGTCGTTGGGGCGCTTCCACTTGGACGGCATTCCGCCGGCACCGCGGGGTGTACCGCAGATTGAGGTTACCTTTGACATTGACGCCAATGGTATCCTCACCGTCACCGCCCGCGACCGGGCAACGGGCAAGGAGCAGAGCATTCGCATCACCGGCGCCAGCACGTTGAGCAAGGAGGAGATTGAGCGCATGAAGCGCGAAGCGCAGGAGCATGCCGAAGAAGATCGCCGGCGCCGCGAAGAAATCGAGCTGCGCAATCAAGCCGACGCCCTCGTGTACTCCACAGAAAAGCAGCTCCGCGAGCTCGGCGACAAGCTCTCGCCGACCGACCGCGCCCGCATAGACCAAGCCAAAGAGAAGCTGCAGACGGCTCTCAAGAACAACGCGCCGGTAGCGGAGCTCCGCGCGGCAATGGAGGAGCTCAACCGGGCGTGGAACGAAGCTTCTGTCCACCTGTACCAGCAAGCTTCCGCAACTGCATCGCCTCCGCCGTCTGAGGGCGGCTCCTCCAGCAGCGGTGATGGCGGACGGGTGGAGGAAGCCGATTACCGCATCGTTGACGACGACAAGCGCTGAAACTGAAGGCTGGGCAGTGTCTGCGGCGGCATCGGCAACCGAGCCGATGCCGCTTCTTTATTGGTCGGCATCGGGTTCTGAAGCACCGCCGGTTCCGTGCGCACGGTCGCCTGCATCGCCTAGCCCCGGGAGGATGAAGCCCTGTTCGTTGAGCCCATGGTCTATGGCTGCGGTAACAATTGGCACCTCTGGAAAGCGACGGCGCAGGCGCTGGATACCCTCAGGAGCGGCAATGATGCAGACAGCGCAGAGCCCATGCGCACCCTGCTGCTGCAAATAGCCTACTGCTGCCTCCATGCTCCCTCCCGTTGCCAGCATAGGGTCCAGCACAAACACTTGTGCACCTGGCTGGAGCGGGGGAATGTTGGCATAGTAGAGCTCCGGCTGCAACGTTTCTTCGTGACGGCGTAGCCCAAGATAGCCAATGCGAGCCTCCGGGAACAGACGCAAAAACGCCGGCAACAGCAGCATGCCTGCCCGCAAAATGGGGACAAACACCAGCGGCTCTACACGCCTATAGGCAACCGTGCGGCACAGAGGCGTCTCCACTTCCAGGGGCTCCGTGCGAAGCGATGCCGTTGCTGCCATTGCCAAATAGTAACCCAAGCGCTCGGCAGCGGCGCGGAAGTCAGCGCGCCCTGTTGCCGCGGAGCGCAGAATAGCCAGTTCGTGGCGTGCTCCGGGATGCTCCACAACCCACACACGGGGCTGACGCTCTACTACCGCGGGAACCATGTCAGCCCAATCCGAGGCAGTGAAAGATAGAACCCCACGTCCGCATCGCGCTGGTCGGTCAGACTCAGATGGACGCGGCGCTGTTCGCGACCCAGCGCGAAGTCCAGCCGCCATTCCATCCAGGGCATCAGCATGCCAAAAGAGGTCGGCAGATTGAAGCGCAACCCAACCCCAGCCACGATTGCAGCCTTGTTCTCTGCACGCATGTTGATGCGGTTCAACAGCAGTGCTCCACCAGCGGTAGCATAGAAGTTGACCCGACCGTAGGGATTGGGGCTGATGTGGGCGCAGAGCTCAAAGGCTTGGTAAATGTCCGGCTCATCTTGCCCCCAAGGACGCTGCGGGCTTTTGAGCACCTTCGTATTGCGGGAGTAGATGTATGCCAGCTCCGCACTGAGGTAGTCGTGGAACTCGTAGAATACGTGGGCTCCGAAAGCAGGCAAGCCTTCGTACGAAAATGTCTGGTCTTCTCCGCTGGTGAAGCGGCGTATTTCAACGATGGTATTGGTAGCAGCGTGGATTCCGGCACCGAGCGACTTTGCGTAGAGATGCCGACCTACTGAGCTCTCTTGTGCCCTACTGACGGCCGTGAGACTGAGCACAACGAGCGCAAGCCGGAACAGGGCACGAGCAACACGGGTTGTCTGTTCCCGCACTTGCTGGAAGGCTCGTCCTGTCACGGCAGCGATAGTTTCTGCGATGAAGCGCACGAATGCTGGCTCATTGCGTCGCCCACGGTAGGGATGCGGTGTCATGTATGGCGAGTCTGTCTCCAGCATCAACCGGTCTTCGGGTACGAAGGGCAACAGTTCAGGCAGCGTGCTCGTGCGGTAGGTAATGTTGCCCGTAAAGGAAACGTGGAAGCCCAGCGCCAGCGCACGCTCCAGAAAGGCTCGGTCGCCTGAGAAGCAGTGGAGGACCCCGCGGAGTGTGCCATCCTGCTCCTCCTCCAGTAGGCGGAGGACATCGGCATGGGCGTCGCGATTGTGCACGATGATAGGCAAACCGCAGCGCTTAGCAATCCGGATCTGCTCCCGGAAGACACGCTGCTGCTGCTCAGGCGCGGCAAGGTTGGCGTAGTAGTAGTCCAACCCGATTTCTCCAATGGCAACCACCTTCGGCATAGCAGCCTCTGTCTCAACCGCTTCCAACTCCTGCGGTCCCACACCATCGGCAGCATGGGGATGGATGCCAACAGCTCGGAAGAGTTCTGGGTGCTCCTCCACCAACGCCCGAGCCTTGGCAAAGCCCGCTGGCGAAATTGCCGGCATGATAATCGCTTCGACTTCCGCCTCTCGGGCACGTTGGAGCACCTCGTGCCGGTCCGCATCAAAGGCAGGCAGGTCAATGTGGGCATGTGTGTCAATCATGTGCCTTAGAACGCTGTGGCTCCGTTACACGCTCTGGAGCTCTATGAGACGGTGGAGTACCTCGTCTGCATGTTGGTCCACGCGCACGTTGGGGAACACCGCGCGGATAATCCCTGCGGGGTCAATCAGGAACGTGGTCCGCACAACCCCCAGAGAGCGGCGTCCATAGAGCTGCCGCTCTCGCCAGACACCGTAGAGTTGGGCAATCCGCCCACCGGGATCGCTGACGAGGGTAAAGGGCAACCCATAACGCTCTTTGAAGCGCTGGTGGGAGCGTACAGAATCGGGGCTCACACCTACGACGACGGCATTGCGCTCAGCGAATGCGGGAAAGCTGTCACGGAAGGCACACGCCTCCCGGGTGCATCCCGGCGTGTTGTCCTTGGGGTAAAAGTAGAGCACCACCCACCGACCTCGCAGGTGGGAAAGCTGGAATGGGGCGCTACGATCATCGGTGGCACTGAAGTCCGGCGCTGGCATTCCCGGTTGCACCATGTGCTCCTCCTCTACGAGCGACCTCTTGCCGGCGGCGTAAAGGGCACGCGCTGTGCTTGCAAGAGCTGCTGTAGTTGCTGCTCCAATGCTGCCAGCGTCTGTGGCTGCGCCGATTCCCCCTGGGCGTAGTCCTGGCTCTGCTCTTCCACCCGCACGGGGATAGACACTCCGAGACGTTGGCGCAGCGCCTCCTGCAAGTTCGCCAGACGGTGACGCGCAAGGTCGGCAGCAAAACGCTGCCGAGCAGTGAGCACCACCGTCCCTGCTTCCACACGGGCAGCTAGCTCGCCCGAGCCATAGACCGCCTGCAGCGCAGCATCCGACTGCAGCAGCTCAAGCAGTAGCTGCTCTACCACTGCCTCCGATGGTGCCGGCTGAGAACGCGCTGGCTGAGGCGATGACCGAGCGGGTGCGTGCGTGGTATAGGCTGAAGACGGCTCTGCTACAGCAGGAGCCGTTGGCGGTGATGTGGGAAGCCGTTCGCTCAACTGCTGGAGCAAACGCAGGAGCTCGCCGAACTCTACTGCCCGCTCCAGCAGGGCCATCTGTACCAGTCCCAACTCTAACCGAACGCGTGGCTGCGCACTGTAGCGCATCGCCTGCTGAGTGGTGTGGAGGATGCTAAGCCAGTTCATCACGTCCGAGAGTCCAAGCGATTGTGCTGCCTGCGTGTACTGCTGAGCCAGCTCGGGTGTGAGCTCTAACAACTGCGCCGAACCCGTTGCGCACACCACAACCAAGTGGCGCAAATGCTCAGCAAGGGCATCGGCGAACTCATGCACATCGTAGCCGCGCTGGACAATTTCGTGCACCAGCTCCAGCACCGCTTTGACATCCTGCCGATGGAGTGCTGCTGTCAAGCGGAACAGCAGGTCGGTATCCACGATGCGGAGCATCCGGGCAAGAGGCTCCATCCGGATATCCATCCCGCAGAAGGCAATCGCCTGGTCTAACAGCGAGAGGGCGTCTCGGAGCGATCCTTCCGCTTTCTTTGCCACGACGTAGGCTGCCGCTGGCTCCAAGTGAGCTCCCTCTTGGTGGGCAACACGCTGGAGGTGGTTGGCAATCTGCTCAACACTGAGGCGGCGGAAGTCAAACCGCTGGCAACGGCTCACCACCGTCGGTGGCACTTTCTGCGGCTCCGTCGTCGCCAGCACGAACACCAGGTGCGCGGGTGGCTCCTCCAGAATCTTCAGCAGGGCGTTGAATGCAGAGAGCGAGAGCATGTGGACTTCGTCAATGATGTAGAGCTTGTAGCGCCCTACGGTCGGCGGGAATTGCGCGTGCTCGCGCAGACGGCGCACGTCCTCCACGCTATTGTTGGAGGCACCGTCAATCTCCAAAACGTCCAACGAACGCCCCTCCAGGATATCCCGGCATGGTTGACATTCGTTGCAGGGCTCGCCCTCTGGCGTCAGCTGTTGACAATTGAGGGCGCGGGCAAGGACACGGGCTGTTGTGGTCTTGCCTACTCCACGGGGTCCGCAGAACAGATACGCATGGTGAATTCGCCCCAGGCGGATAGCATTGCGCAGCGTCGTTGTGACGTGCTCTTGCCCAACTACCGCGCCGAAGGTCTGCGGACGCCACTTCCGCGCCAGACTGACAAAGACCAAAGGCTGCTGCTCGGCCATGCCGTGCTGTAATTTTGCCTGGTGCTGCTTTCCACTGAGGGCATGCAAACTACAAAAATGCGCCAAGCCCTACGGCTCCTCTCGGTGCTGCTCCTGGTCATGCCAACAAGGGCGGCGATTCCCCTATGCACGAAGCCAGTGCTATTCCCCAGTCCCGCTGACGGTCGCCGTGACCCGGTGCTCCAAGGTGTTGTGTTGGTGCGCTTCCGTGCCGACCATATCGTCCTGTCTACACAGACCCCACCGCCGCTGCCGATAAAATTCCTCCGCGCGGAGCCGCTCCTGCGCTGGGAGCAGAGTCTGCACGCCAATGTCCAGCGCTCTTCCGTACGCCCTATGCAGCTTCCGAAAGCGCTCGCCGCCGAAGAGCCTCTGCTGCGCACGTTCATCCTTGAGTATGCCGAGCCGTGGCAGCCGGAATACGTGTGCAAGCTGCTGCAAACTCGCTGCCCTGCTGTGGAAGTGGCTGAGCCGTACGTTATCGCCCACCCTCTGTTCACGCCCAACGACCCACTCCTGCAGCGCCAGCAACTGCTCTGGACTATCAACGCCTTCAACGGATGGGACCTCAGCCGTGGTGATACGACCGTCGTCATCGGCATTGTGGACACAGGGACACTCATAACGCACGAGGACCTTGCAGGCTCCCTGTGGACCAACTGGGCAGAAATCCCCGACAACGGGATTGATGACGACGGCAATGGTTACGTGGACGATTACCGTGGCTACAACTTCGCTGCCAGCAGCGACGGCACTGCCCCCGGTGACCCACGCAACCAGGGCGAAGGGCATGGAACCAGCGTCGCTGGAATTGCTGCAGCAACGGTCAACAACGGTATCGGTATTGCCGGGGTCGGCTTCCGCTGCCGGTTCTTTCCCATCAAAGCTGCCCCAGACGGTGTGCCCGCTATCTACTACGGCTACCAGGGCATTCTCTACTGCGCTTTGATGGGCTTTGCCGTGGTCAACTGTAGCTGGGGAAGCCGAACAGCATCGTGCATCAACCAATCGGTGGTGAACTACGCTCTTGCCCGAGGCACCGTTGTTGTGGCTGGCGCTGGCAACACGCCGGAGATCACGACAGCGTGGTATCCGGCAGGATACCCAGGCGTCATTGGCGTAGGGAATACGTACCCCAACGACCAGCTCCAACCACAATCCGGACGCGGTATCGGCGCAACGGTGCTGGCCCCAGGCGAGGGAGCATGGACAACACAGAACGACGGTGGCTACGGCACCTTCGGTGGAGCCTCGGCAGCTACCCCGATCGTCTCCGCTGCCGTGGCGTTGCTGCGCTCCCTTCGCCCTGGGCTGGAGCCGCTTCAAATCCTAGCCCTTGTCCGACGCACAGCCGATGATGTCAGCGCCGCTAACCCCGATATCGCCCCACTCCTGCCCGGACGGCTCAACCTCTGGAGCCTACTGGCTGCTGAACCGGAGGAAGCACCCGGGCTCGTGCTGCCGGAGCTTCGCGTGCGCACCGCCGATGGACGCGAGCGCCGCCGATGGTTCCCCGGCGATACCCTCTACCTCTGGCTCTCTGCAACGAACGTACTCGGCAGTGCTTCCGCTGTGTCATGCCGCTTGACTATAGCGCACGACCCAATGACGGCAATGGAGTTGCTGGACACCGTTGCGGCATTGCCGTTCGTACCAGTAGCCGCGGTGGAATTCGGCCCTTTCCGGTGTGTTGTGCGGCTTGCCTCAGAAGAGCCTGTGCTCGTGCGCGCTGAACTCAGGGACAGCTCTGGGGTATACCGCGACGTGCTCTTCACCACGCTTCTCCCAACAGTATCATTCGCCACTTTTGCCAACGCCGTCACAAGTGTGAGCTTGGCAGATGATGGAGCTCTTGGCTTTGCTGACTATCCGCAGAACACGCACGGACTCGGCTTCCGCTACCGCGAGTGGTGTGGATTACTCTACGGCGGGGGTCTGTTCGCCACAGATAGCCTCCGCTGGCGTGCCATCAGCGCAGCACCCTCGGGATTCTGGCGAGACCGTGACTTCACCGTCCTGAAGCCCTTTGCCGAGCCAGAGCCAGAGCGCAACCTCATCAGCGATGCCAGCGCACCGGCAGGATACCGCATCGGCTTGGTGGTGCAGCACACTGTTCTGGGCTTTGCAGCCGAGAGCTCCGGTGTGCTCCGTGTCTTGGTGACCGCATGGAACGCAGCGGGGATACCGCTGGAAGATGTTGCTCTGGGCTACCTGATGGACTGGGACGCGGGCAGCTCCGGGCGTGGCGACCGAGCTCGGTACTGTGCGGAAGCCACCGTACCCGATAGCCCATTGCCCCATGGCGCTGAAGTGGTAGAACACCCTGGTGCCCCGAGCGTTGGAGCCGCCGTCGTTGCCCTGACACCAGCAGCAGAACCACAATGCGCTGGCTTCAACATCGCCACACTGCTCTACGACAGCGATGGATTCTCCGTTGCCGAAAAAATTCGCCTGCTGAGCAGCGGCACCGCCGTGCAGTATGCCGATACAGGCGATGTTGGTCTCGTCGTCGGCGTCCGCTTCCGCGGTCTCTGGCTGCCCGAAGAGAAGCGGCAATTCTTGCTCTGCTTCGGCGCTGCCGAGAGTACAGCTGCCTTGGCTGCGGAGCTGCGCGAGTGCATCCGTTACGGTCAGACCCTGAACGTGCAGCAGCTCCCGAGCGATTCCGTGCAGCTCCTCCCTGCTGAGGGAGCACTAGCGGTAGACCTACCTGCCGCTGGCGAATGGACCTTTGAACTCTGGGACCTCCTGGGGCGACTCCTCTGGCGGGAACGCCGCACGCTCTCGGCGGGGCGCACTCTCTTTGAGCTTCCGCCATTGCCGGCTGGGCTGTTTGTCGTGCGGCTCTGCTCAGCACGGCGATGCTGGCATCAGTCCATGTGGGTGTATCGGTAAAACGAATCTGGAACCGGTGCAATGGCGTTGGTAGAAGTACTGCCAGGCGATGGCTACGTACGGCTCCGGCTCAATCGCCCTGATAAGCGCAATGCCCTCAGTCCGGAGCTTATCCGCGAACTCTCCGCTGCTCTCCGCAGCTTGGAAGAAGAGAGCAGTGCACGGGTTGTCGTCCTGGAGGGTGCTGGCCCAGCATTCTGCGCTGGCGCCGATTTGGCGTACCTGCATCAGCTCACGCAGTTCTCGCCCATGGAAAACCTTCAGGATTCCGAACTCCTGATGAAGCTGCTCTGGCAGCTCTATACGTACCCCAAGCCCACCATCGCAAAAGTGCATGGTCCGGCAATTGCTGGTGGATGCGGCTTAGCCAGTGCCTGCGACCTCATTGTGGCAGCCCGCCAGGGAGCCCGATTCGGATATTCGGAGGTCCGATTGGGATTCGTACCAGCCTTGGTTGGGGTGTTGCTGGTTCACAAGATTGGTGAGCAGCGTGCCCGCCGCCTCTTACTCACTGCCGAGCTCATCTCTGCAGAAGAAGCTGAACGGCTGGGCTTGGTCAGCTACGTCGTTGAGGATGCAGAATTGGACAGCTTCGTCGAGAGCCTCGCCCGCCGCCTTGCCTCGTACAGCCCATCTTCACTTCGGCTGACAAAAGCGCTGCTGAGCTCCGTACAGAGTATGCCACCGGAGGAAGCGCTTCACTACGCTGCTGCTCTCAACGTCTTAGCCCGCACAACGGCGGAATTCCGTGCTGGTGTGGAAAGCTTCCTCAAGCGGGAGTAACAAGCCAGAGGGGTACGCATGTGGCAACGAGTCGGCGTTGCTGTCCTCAGCCTGCTGAGCATCTCGCTTGCACAGGCGCAGCTCAAAGTTGTGACACTCCTCCGTGGGAGCGTGCTCGACCGGGAGACGGGCAAACCTGTGGGGACGGACTTTGAGGTGCGCTCCATTGACGGGAAGCTCCTCCAGCAAGGGCGCTCAGATGCACAGCGCGGGACCTTTGAGGTTGTGCTCCAGCCAGGGCAGCGATACATCTTCACATTCCGGGGCTACAACATTCTGCGCCAGAGCGACACCCTGGAGCTTCCACCGAGCAAGGAGTACTCGGAGGTTTCGCACGTCTTCCGCGTCCGCCTACTTCGCCCTGGGATGCTCCTCCTGCAACTCCGTGCCTTCGAGCCGGGACAGACCACCCTGCTGCCATCCGCACGCCCCGCTTTGGACGAGCTCAAGCAGTTGCTCAACCGCAACCGCTCGCTCCGCATAACAGTCAACGTCTCCATCATTGACACCCGGCTCATGGACGAGCCTGCCTCCTCTCCGAAACAGAAATCCCGCAAACAGCGTAAGGGGAGCGCCCCCGCACCAGCCCCGTCACCTCTTTTGGAACGCGCGCAAGCCTTTGCTCATGCCCGCATTGAAGCCGTGCGGGCATACCTGCTGCCTGGGGTCCGGGATGCCGAGGAGCGAATCCGATTCGTGCCCGATATTCCCCCATTACCCATTGCCCGACCGATCGTTGAAGCACCCACAGTGACCGTCTTCGTCGACCAGGTCCGCGACCTGCTGGAGTAGGATGGACGCCTCTGTCCCTGCCGCTGCATCGGTTACTGCTGCAGCTCTTCCCCCGGAGGCTCGCGTGTGGGTCCACCGGCGCATTCCTGCAGAGGATGTGCGGTTGAGCGTGATTATCCCGACGCTCCAGGAAGAGAGCGTCCTGCCCAGCACTCTGGCTTGCTTTCCGCTGGAGCGGCGCCGGCGCTACGGCATAGAGCTCATTATCAGCGACGGAGGCAGTAGCGATGCTACGCTGAACTACGCCCACGAACACGCCGACGTTGTCATTGCCTACACCGGCAAGCAACGCCAAAGTATCGCCCAAGGGCGTAACTGGGGCGCTCGCCTCGCCCATGGGGAAGTTTTGGTCTTCCTCAACGCCGATTCTGTCCCCGCTGACCCAGACGATTTCGCCAGCTATGTGCTCCAGTGGGCATATTCCGCCCCGGAAGAGGTCGCCATAGCGTGCCCGGTGTTCGTTCACCCTGCTGTTGAAGTGTGGAAAGACCGGCTCTTCCATGGGCTCTACAATCGCTACCTCTGGCTACTGAACGCATGCGGGCTGGGCATTGGGCGTGGGGAATGCCACATCGTGCGCCGCTGGGCATTTGAGCGGGTTGGGGGCTACAATGAGGCGCTCTACGCTGGCGAGGACTTTGACCTCTACCGTCGCCTGCGGCGCCTCGGGCGCATTCGGATGGCATGGGAGCTCCCTATCTATGAGTCCCCACGCCGCTACCGCCGCTACGGCTACGCCCGCACTCTTTGGCTGTGGACACTCAATGCTGCTTCCGTCCTTCTGTTCAACCGCTCCCACGCTCGCTCCTGGGAGCCCGTGCGCGAAGCGGCTCAACCACAACGAGAGGAAGTGCCATGCTGACGTACAAGGATGCCGGTGTCAACATTGAAGCTGCTGACGAGCTCATCCGGCGTCTGCGACCACTGATTCGCTCTACGTTCACGCCCGCCGTGCTCTCCGATGTGGGGCACTTCGGAGGCTTCTACGATGCCCGCTTCACCGGCTACGAGCATCCTGTGTTGGTTGCCAGCACCGACGGGGTTGGCACGAAGGTCAAGTTGGCAATCCGGCTGGGCATCCACAGCACTGTGGGGCAAGACTTGGTCAACCACTGCGTCAACGACATCCTCTGCTGCGGAGCTCGCCCGCTGTTCTTCTTAGACTACTTCGCCTGTGGGCGCTTAGACCCAGCCGTTGCCGAGCAAGTCATCGGAGGTGTCATCACGGCCTGCCGAGAAAACGGCTGTGCCCTGCTGGGTGGCGAAACCGCCGAGATGCCCGCGCTCTATGCACCGGGTGATTACGACCTGGCAGGCACAATCGTCGGCATCGTCGAGCGCTCCCGCATCCTGGATGGGCACACTATCCAGCCCGGCGATATCCTCGTTGGGCTCTCCTCCACGGGATTGCACACGAATGGGTACTCACTGGCACTGGCAGCCCTGCGCGACCACGACCTGGAGGCATACATCCCCGAGCTGGGGAGCTCGCTTGCTGAGGCACTGCTGGCAATCCACCGTTCGTACGCTGCAACACTCCAGCCAGTGTTAGAGCGAGGGCTGGCGAAAGGATTAGCCCATGTCACCGGCGGTGGCATTCTGGGGAACCTCACCCGCATTCTGCCCCGCGGAGTGGAGGCCACGATCAACTGGGAAGCGTGGGACGTGCCACCGCTGTTCCGTTACATCCAACGCGCTGGCGCCATACCGGAACAGGAAATGCGGCGAGTCTTCAACCTGGGCATTGGAATGGTCGTAGTCGTTGCGCCGGAGCATGTCAACGAAGTGCTGACCCTCTGCACTGAGGACAGACCAGTTGTGATTGGCGAGATTCGCCGCGCCTTATAGGTTGGGTCCGAGCATCCGCTCCGGACGCACGATACGGTCAAACTCCTCTGCCGTCAGCAGCCCTAGCTCGACAGCAGCTTCCTTCAGGGTTTTGCCTGTCTGGTAGGCGTGCTTGGCAATTCGTGCAGCATTGTCGTAGCCGATGTACGGATTGAGCGCCGTCACCAGCATGAGCGACTGCTCGACATACGCCTGGAGGCGCTCACGGTTCGGCTCAATGCCGACGACACAGTACCGCGTAAACGAGCGGCACGTATCACCTAGGAGGCGCACACTCTGCAGGAAGTTGTAGATGATGACGGGCTTGTACACATTGAGCTCAAAAGCACCGAGGGCTCCCGCCATGCTGATGGTGACATCGTTGCCGATAACCTGCGTTGCCACCATCGTCATCGCCTCGGACTGTGTTGGGTTCACCTTCCCCGGCATGATGGATGAGCCAGGCTCATTTTCCGGGATGCGGATCTCTGCCAGCCCTGCCCTGGGACCGGATGCCATCCACCGGATGTCGTTGGCGATTTTGTGAAGCGCCACCGCCAACGTGCGCAGTGCTCCATGCGCCCACACCAACGCATCGTGCGCTGCTAACGCCTCAAACTTGTTCGGTGCGGAGACAAACGGCAAACCCGTCAGGTGGGCAATTGTGGCTGCCATCCGTTCGGCAAACTCCGGATGGGTATTGAGCCCGGTCCCAACAGCCGTACCCCCAATGGCCAGCTCGTAGAGATCGGGGAGCGTCGCCTCAATCCGCCGCAGAGCATTGGTCAACTGCTGCACGTAACCGGAAAACTCTTGCCCCAAGGTCAGCGGGACCGCATCCATGAGGTGCGTGCGCCCGATTTTGATGATATCGCGAAACTCCTCGGCTTTCTGTGCGAGGGCATCGCGTAGTTCGCGGACTGCCGGCAGAAGATGGTGCACAATCTGCTCGGCAGCGGCAATGTGCATCGCTGTGGGGAAGACATCGTTCGAGCTCTGGGATTTGTTCACATCGTCGTTAGGGTGGATAGGCGTTTTGCTTCCCAGCGTGCCGCCTGCCAGCTCAATGGCGCGATTGGCAATGACCTCGTTGACGTTCATGTTCGTCTGCGTCCCAGAGCCGGTCTGCCAGACAGAGAGCGGGAAGTGCTCATCCAACCTGCCCTCGATGACCTCGTCTGCCGCGCGGATAATGAGCTCAGCCTTCTCGGGGGGGAGCAACCCTAAGTCCCGATTGACCATTGCCGCCGCCTTTTTGATGATGCCGAGAGCCCGGATGAGCTCCCGCGGCATCCGCTCAGTACCAATTGCAAAGTGGATGAGCGAACGCGCCGTTTGCGCACCCCAGTACTTGTCTGCAGGCACTTCTATGGCACCCATCGTATCGGTCTCAATCCGAACTGCAGCCATTGCCGCGCTCCACGGAGGGGACACCTTCCACTGCGGGCAAATTTAGGCTCTTCCCCAGGGTTTCCCAGTGTAGCTTGCTCAGGCTTGCGGAGCCGACCGCGGACGGCGCTTCGGCTTGGGTGGGAAAGTGCGGCGGAGCTGCTGGATTTCGTCCCGAATGAGCTTTGCCAAACGCCGCAGCTCTTGCATACGTTTGCGCAGGCGGATGCCCGCGCGGCGGTTCTGCTTGTGGTAGAACCGCTCAAAATCGGCCCGACACTCCTGCACCAGCTGTAACAGCTCCTCGTAACGCTCCATTTCAGTGCGTCACAGCAAACGGCACCACCATGCCTTCACGGTCAGCCGTGAGGTAGAAGAAGTACATCCCGCTACTCAACCCCTCGGGCGCGAAGCTGAACGTGTGCACTCCAGGCTGCATTAGTCCATCGGCAAGCAATGCGACTTGGCGTCCGAGGGCATCGTGCAGGCGAATCCGGACGTAGCGCCGTTCAGGCAGCTTGACGAGCAGCTTCGGCGTACTCAGTCCCTGCGACCATGGGTTTGGGTACACCCCGGCAGCAAACTGCTGTGGCAGAGGCAACCACGGAACCGTGTCGACTCCCAAGGATGCCGCTGCTTGCCGGGCAGCGGAGGCAGCCTGCCGCAACTCATCCAGCGTCATCCCGGCAACAAACGCTAGCACCACGCGGGCTGTATCGCCCGACGATAGCGCTATCGGTCCCGCAGCAATGACCATCGAGGCATCTGTCCGATTGGACTCCTTCCGGGCAATCCCGCTGCTCATCGTGCGCCATTTCTCCTCGCGCGTGAAGCCATCGTAAACCCCAGGATTGTCCACTGAGCTCCCATCGTTATCAATGGCGAAAAAGTTGATGCGATGGTTGCTGACAACCAGCGCACCAACGATTGGCAGTGGCGCGGTACACACCTCGCAGACTGTATAGCCGAGAGCTCCCTCATCATCGTACCGCGCCCGGTCTCCCGTTGCCGATGGGCTCACGTCCCAGTCTAAGTACCAGCCCACGAAGAGGCTGGAGAAGGGCTCTGTCGTTTGGTTGACGACGTCGTAGACGACGAGCACAAAGTTCTCCCACCCCGGACGGTCAAACTGGTAGATACGCTGCCGCACAGCGACTCCGGCATCCCCAGGCTGCTGCATATCAGCAAAGGCAGCCTCCGCTTCCAGTGCAGCGCCAGCACTGGGCTGCACCAGGCGCAGAACACTCTGGGTGACAAAGGAGCGGTCCTGCTGATCCTGCGTTGCCCCTCGGGCAACGTTCGAGAGGCGCTCCGCAGAGATGCCGACCATCAGAGCTCCTTCAAAGAGCAGGTTCGGGCTCTGGCGCCAACGGAAGCCGTCGCCCTGGGTATTCTGCGGGTAGTCGTTGAAGGCAAAGTTCCCGCGGCTATTGGCAGTGACGGCGATGTTGTTTGCTGCCAACGTACGGTACACCGGGCGTAAGACCACCGATGTCCACGCCCGCCCGACAAGCTGGGTACCGCGGCGAACCGAAAGGCGCAGCTCCATGATGGCATTATCCGGAACGCCTGACGGGATGCGCAGCACGAGTGGCTGTGGGAGGCGGCGGTATTCACCCGCAGCAAGGTTGGTCAGTGTGACGCGCTGCCGGAGGTATTCCGGCGAGGGCACCAGCGGCGTGAATACATCCACCGTAACGCTATCGGCAGCGTCCAACACGTTACGTACCCCAAGCTGAACCACGAGCGTGTCGCCGACGTCAAAGTAGCCATCTCCGTCGGTGTCGGTCACTGCAATGCTGTCAAGGATGCACGCCAAGAGCGTATCGGCTGTCAGAGCCCGATAGGCATTGACACGCCCCCAGCCGATGAGTCCAGCCAGCCACGTCTGGCGGGAATCAATGTTATCGGCAGTCATCATCACCCGCGCCATTGCTTGGAGGGGCGAATACTGCGGGAACATCTGCCGCACAAGGGCAACGACTCCGCTGGCAATTGGGGCTGCCATGGAAGTACCGCTCATCCGCGTGTACAGCCCACCGGGAATCGTGGAGAGGATATCATCCCCAGGAGCCGCGACATCCACCGTCTCGTGGTAGTTGGAGTACCACGCCTTGGCATCGGTTGAATCTGTAGCAGCCACGGAGAGAACCTCCGGATATGCAGCCGGATAAAACGGCGCGCGACGCCCGTCGTTCCCCGCTGCAGCAACCACAACAGCACCCAGAGCGACAGCCGTTCGGATAATCTCGTGTTCTGCCTCAGACCGCCCCGAGCCACCCCAGCTACAGTTGATCACAGCAGCTCCCATGGCTGCCGCGTAGAGCACGCCCTGGTAACTGTTGACAACCGAATACGAACCCGGCGCATCGGGTCCGACTTTGACAACCAACAGCTTCACCCGCGGGACCACGCCAGCGATGCCAAGGGCGTTGTTGACCACAGCTCCGATGATGCCAGCCACATGCGTGCCGTGCGAATTGCCAGGGCTGGGGTCGTTATCCTGAGCCTCGCCTGTGCCGGCAGCAAAGTCCCAGCCACGCCAATCATCGACAAAGCCGTTGCCGTCATCATCAACGCCGTTGAAGCGCTTGTCCTGTCCATGAGCGTCGGTCCCCACCTCGCCGGGATTGAGGAAGATGTTCTCTGCAAGGTCGGGATGCTGCATGTCAACGCCTGTATCCACAACGCCGACAAGGACTGGCGGAACTCCTGCTGGGATGACATCCCAGGCTTCAAAGGCGCGGACAAGCCGCAGAGCGTACTGCTCCGCAACCATGGGGTCGTCGGGAACACCGCAGAGAACACGCTGTGGCAGCGACTCTGCGTACTCCACCTCGGGATGACGCCGCAACTTGGTAAGGAGCACGCTTGTGTCAACAGCGGCGGGCAACTCAACGATGGCGATGCGCTCCAGTTCTGCCACTGTCCGTTCCAGCCGCAGCAGTGAATACCCCGCCTGCTGTGCTCGGCTTCGTATCGCCCGCAGAAGCTCCTCGGGCACGAACGGACGCGTCCGGTGTACACCAGCGATTGGTCCCAGTTGCTGCAGCACTCCTTCGCGTCCTGCCTGCTTCCAGAGGCCCAGCGTCGGACTCAGTGCTCGGAATTTGACCACCACGGGGACTGCTTCCAACAGCACTGCATGACTCAGGACGCAGACAAGCAGCATTCCACAACGGCGCATAGGAGGTAGACCGGTTGTGCTACCGAATGTCAGAAACACCGAGCCGGATACGCTTATACAGGCGCTGTCCGTTCTCCAGGCGAACTTCGGCGATGTAGTCCCCCGGAGGGACCCGGCGTCCGCCGTCATCCCGTCCATCCCACGTGACACTATAGCGCCCAGGACGCTGGACGCCGTCAAAGAGGGTTGCTATCAGCATTGCCTGGGCTGAGTAGACGAGCACGCGCACGCGCATGACTGCCGGCACTTCGTACCGAATCGTCGGCGAAAGGTCTTCGGCCAACCCCAGAAACTGAGCAAGGGCGCTGATGGGCACCGTGATCGTGCTACCCGGCGTGCGGCGCAGTGTGGGGTTGGGTAACGCTTGTGCCTGCTGCAGGTTGTAGGCATACTGCACCATCTCTTCCCCACCCGGGCGCAGGATCTGCGGCTCAATGCGGAGATTTCGCAGCGCACTCTGCCACGGTGTCGGAAGAGGTCGTTCCTGGAGCGCCAACCACTGCGCGGACGACCGGCGCAGCTCTGCCCAGAACCGTGCCAGTGGCGGCACGGGAAGGCGGAGTGCGCGCACGTACGCACTATCCTGCTCCGGGGTCGTCGCGTAGGGCTCCTCTGTAGGGAGCGGGACAGGGCGGATGACTGTGTCCCGCGAAGAAGGCGCCTCTTGCAATGCCCGGGTTGGAGGAAGCGGCTGCTGGAGCGGCGCTGGAACTTGTGCCCAGAGTCCGACGGCAACCACACCCCCGCAGAGAGACCACACAACCCTATAGCGCAGACAGCACAGCATAGACACTACGGGCGCACCTCCCACGGATACCGCCGGCGCAGCTCGCCAATCCAGCGCCGATACTCTTGCTCTCGCTTCCACTGTTGGCAGAAGCGCTCAACGTAGGCAAAATCTTCCGGCAATTGCGGTGCATGCTGCGGCACCAGCCGCTTGCGGTAGATGAGCTGCAATCCCGGGCGATTGGGATTTGCTACGTACGGCAGAGGCTCCGAAACCCCACCATCGGGCAACTGTTCCACAGCCGCACGGATATCGCCGGAAAGCCCTTCTATGGGAACAAGCCCCAAGGAACCCCCGAAGCCCCGCGTATCCGGTTCTTGCGAGTACAAGCGCGCCAGCGAATCAAACGATGCGCCCTGGAGCACGAGCTCCCGCAACTGCATGAGCTCCGAACGCACGCGCTCGGCATCTGCCCGCATGCGGAAGAGGATGTGCCGCGTCCGCACAGCGTCTTGCCGCCGGTCCAGAACCTGAATGAGGTAGAAGCCTATCGGCGTCTCCACAGGCTGTGAAATCTCCCCAACCTGCAGCGAAAAGGCTGCCCGCTCATACTCCGGCAGCAGTTTGCCACGTTCAACCCAGCCGATGTCACCACCTGTTGCGACAGTACCTCGGTCATCGCTGTAGCGACGCACCATCTCTGCGAAATCGGCTCCGCGCAGCACGCTATCCCGGACGCGCACGGCCAACTGGAGTACCTGCTGGCGCGTTGCCGAATCTGGCTGCAGAAAGCGCACCAGATGCGCTAACTCAACCTGTGCCGGGACCGGGGGTAGAGAGTCCCGGTACTGTCGGAAAAATTCCTCCACCTCCCGCGCACTACACCGAATCGAGCCAAAGCGCTGCTGTTGGAGCTTCTCAACGAGGAGCCGCTTCCGGACCTCCTCGCGGTACTCCTGCCGGATGCGGTCTACCGGCATGCCGTAGACCTCTTCAACCCGGCGCTCCGAGCCCAACTGCTGCACCAAGAGCTGGAGCTGGAATTCTAAGCGCTGGGTGATTTCATCGTCGCTGACCGTGATGCTGTCCTCTTGCGCCTTGAGTAGCATCAGCTTCTCGTCGATGAGTGCCTCCAAAGCCCGGCGACGCAGGAGACTATCCGGCAGCTCTACCCCCGGCGGGAGCTGCTGCCGGAGCAGGTGGAGCTGCATTTCAACGTCAGAGGCAAAAATCGGCTCCCCTCCAACCAGCGCAACGACCCGATCCAGCGGCTGTCCCTCTTGTAGCTGCCCCCGGAGCGGAAGCAGCGGGAATGCACACGCAAGCACAGCCAATACCCACCGCATCGCTGCCTACTGCTCTGCTACCGGCGTGGAGACGTCCAGCAGGAGTCCAGCATGTTGTCCAGAGGCTACCTCCTCCAGCCATGCCCGCACCGCTGGCTTCATCGGGACACCGTCCAAGGGAACGTGGCGCAGCGCTTCCGCCAAAACAACCACCATTTGCTCCGGTGGC
>VAPR01000824.1_pt1 | contig 17980 bp, 16 predicted proteins | sample 3380701 | NCBI WGS metagenome assembly VAPR01 (sample SAMN11536904, study PRJNA540576) | hot springs metagenome | isolation source: hot spring wet sediment | place: Spain: Lobios | collected 2014-01 | reverse complement strand
CACCGTGAGACCAATCTCCGCAACGTAACAGCGGCCACGAGTATAGGCGGCCGCTTGGGACAACACCTCTGCGGGTTGATAGGTATGGAATAAATGCGTAATCATCAACGATCGGCTGTCCAGCCGCTCCGCCATTTCTGCCGCTTGACGAACACTGAGATGACCGTTCGGCTGACTGGGGAGGTTTTGGTCGAGGTAAGTGCCTTCGCAGATAAACAGATCAGCTTGATCGGCAAATCCATGCCACTTTGTCAGCGGACCGCTGTCGGCACCGTACACCAGGGTCTTGCCATTGGCTTCAATTTTCATTGCATAACAAGGCACGGCATGGTCCGTTCGCAAAAAGGTAATCATGGCGTCGCTGAGGGTAAGTTCTGTGTTTTCATTGATCGGATGAAAACCAGTAGCCTGTCGGTAACTCATTTGACGCGCCCAGTCTTCCGGCTCCCCCGGACCGTATATCGGCAGAGGCAAATCTGCGGAGCGCTGGCCGAACAACTGATGCACCATCAAACCGTACTGTAGAACCCCTACATCCGCAACGTGGTCGTGGTGGTAATGGGACAAGAGCAACGCATCCAGCTTATACAGTGGCATATACTTGCCCAATTGGCTGATGACTCCGCTGCCGCAATCAAGCAGCAGGGTAAGAGAATTCGTCTCTACAAGATAACCGGGCGTGGCTCCTCCATGTCCGGGATAGGGTGACTGGCAGCCCAAAACGGTTACGCGCATAAATTCACCGCACTTTCTCATAGGATGGAATAGGTGGGACAGGAGGTTTGACATGCAAACGTCATGGAAACCAATTTTGCAAATTGCCTTTACGTATATTGGAACCGTGGTCGGAGCTGGCTTTGCATCAGGAAAAGAAATCGTCGAGTTCTTTGTCCAGTACGGCACCAATGGACTGCTGGGGATTCTTTTCGCCACGATTCTGTTCGTGTGGGCAGGCACTCGTGTCATGATTATCTCTCATCGGATCCGTGCAGAATCCTACCAGGATATCAGCACCTATCTGTTCGGAAAGACCATTGGGACACTGTTCAATCTGGTCCTGCTCACCGTGTTGTTCGGGACCACGTCTGTCATGCTGGCCGCTACTGGCGCTATTTTTTTGGAATCGTTTCACCTGTCCCCGCAAGTGGGGATCTGGCTTAGCATGATTGCCATTTTCTTCGTGGCAAGGCGGGGGCTTTTGGCCATTCATTCCGTCAACAGTTTGTTTGTGCCTACGTTGATCGGATTTACGATTCTGGTCTTCCTGTACACAGAGCCCTGGCAAGCGGGAGGTGTTGCGGTGGAAATCGTCCGTCCCTGGGTGTGGCTCACTTCTCCTCTCTACTATGTTGCCTTAAACGTCTCCCTGACGCAAGCAGTCCTGGTTCCCATCGGTCGCCAAAGCCCCAGTGAACAGCCTTTGGTCTGGGGCGGCTTCGTCGGCGGTGCAGGTATTGGGTTACTTCTTCTCCTCGCATATAGTTCCATTTCGACCCGCATGCCCGACATTCAGCATGTGGAAATGCCGATGATTTCCCTGTTGCACGGATTTGGGCAGGGTATTCCTACAGTGTTTGCCCTGCTTGTTTACGGAGAAGTGTTCTCTACCTTGGTGGCCAACGTATTCGGTCTGGCTGAGCAACTGAAGCAACTGACTCGTCTTCGCGGTGCGATCATCCTCTGCATCATCTTATCGGTCTGCTATCTGATCAGTTTTGTCGGTTTCGGGTCGCTGCTGCGCATTTTGTATCCACTGTTCGGGCAGTTCGTTGTGCTGTTCTTGTTCATGCTGCTGTACCAACAATTGCGAAATCGGGCTATTTGAGAGAAATAAGAAACCTCCCCGTTTCGGAGAGGTTTCTTCTAACACTATGGTCTTACGCGAATTCTTTCACGAGCTTCGCGAAATCTTCTTCGCTGAGACGAATGTCCTGGTTAGCCAGACCCTCTTCTTTGAAGCCAGCAACCAATTGCTCGTAGGATTTTTGTTCGGTGTTTTGATAAATGAGACCAGTGATCAGGCCTTTGTGCTGCATGGAGTAGGACATAGCCTTGATGCGGTCATGCGGATCGTAGCCTTCGATGCTGTCTACTGGTACGATGTTTTCCTTGAACCAGTCGTAGGTGTTTACCTTGTTGTAGGTAACGCATGGGCTGAATACGTTGATCAGGGAGAAGCCTTTGTGCTTGATACCCATTTCGATCAGCTCGGTCAATCCTTTCAAGTCGCTGGAGAAGGATTGAGCTACGAAGGTTGCGCCTACGGACAGAGCCAATTCAACCGGCGACAGCGCAGATTCGATGGAACCAGCCGGAGTGGACTTGGTTACGAATCCGGTAGCGGAACGCGGAGAAGTTTGACCTTTGGTCAGACCGTAGATTTGGTTGTCCATCACGATATAGGTGATGTCCATGTTGCGACGGATCGCATGTACTGTATGGCCCATACCGATCGCGAAACCGTCACCGTCACCACCGGAAGCGATAACAGTCAGTTCGCGGTTCGCCATTTTCAGACCTTGCGCGATCGGCAATGCACGACCGTGGATGCCGTGGAAGCCGTAGCAGTTTACATATCCGGAGATACGACCGGAACATCCGATACCGGAGACGATCGCCAGTTGTTCAGGTTCGAGACCAACGTTGGCAGCTGCGCGTTGAATCGCTGCTTGAACGGAGAAGTCACCACAGCCTGGGCACCAGTTCGGCTTAACGTTATTGCGAAACTCTTTCATAGTCGCCATGTTTAATCAGCCCCTTCACTTCTGTATAAATTTCCTTCGGCAAGAACGGGTTACCGTCATATTTCAACACAGAGCGAATCTTCTCTGCGTTACCTACATGCAGCTTGATCAGGTCAGCAATTTGTCCGGTCGCGTTGTTTTCCACCACGATCACTTGCTTCGCACTTTCCACATACGGCTTGAGAGCCTCAGCCGGGAATGGATGGATCAGACGAATTTGGGCGTGGTTTACGGTTACGCCTTCTTTCTCCAGACGCTCTTTCGCTTCCTGAATGGTACCGCCGGTGGAGTTGATACCCACGATCAGCACATCCGGTTGGCTATGCGGTGCGTCGAAGAGGATCGGGTTTTTGAAGTTTTTCAACACGCCTTCCATCTTTTTCAGACGCTTATCCATTTGCTGCTTGCGATTCAGGGCGCTTTCGGAAGGACGACCAGTTTGATCGTGTTCAACACCGGTTACATGGTGCAGACCGTATTTTTGACCCGGAATGACGCGCGGAGAAACGCCGTCTTCCGTCAGTTCATAACGCTTGAACAGGTCGTTTTGCTCTTTCTCCGGCAGTTCTTGGCCAGCGAGCAGTTTACCGCGGCGGATTTCCACCTTGCTGTAGTCAAACGGAGTTACGGTTTGTTTATTGAGAGAGAGAGTCAGGTCGGTAAGAACGATTACCGGAAGCTGGTACTCTTCTGCAATGTTGAACGCTTCAACTGTATCGTAGAAGCACTCTTCCACTGTGCTCGGCGCGATCACGACTTTCGGGATTTCCCCGTGCGTACCGTAGATCATCGCGTTCACGTCGGATTGTTCCTGTTTGGTCGGCAAACCGGTGGAAGGACCGCCACGCTGGGTATCCACAATCACCACAGGGGTTTCTGTCATACCTGCCAGGCCGATTGCTTCCATCATCAGGGAGAGACCAGGACCTGCAGAAGCAGTGAGAGCACGTACGCCGCCGTAGTTGGCGCCGATTGCCATCGTAACTGCTGCGATTTCGTCTTCTGTTTGAATTACAGTACCGCCGAATTTCGGCAGCTTTTTAATGAGGTATTCCATTACTTCAGACGCAGGCGTGATCGGGTAAGCTGGCATGAAGCGGCATCCTGCAGCAACCGCGCCCAGCGCAATCGCGTCGTTACCGATCATGAACAGCTGCTTTTGACCATCTGCTTTTTCCAGTTGGAACTCAGCGAGTTGTCCACCTGTTTGTTCATTTACAAATTCAAATCCGCGGCGAATGGCTTCCATGTTCTTCTCTACCACTTTTTCGCCCTTGCGGAGGAACATATCTTCAACAATGTTTCGATAACTTTCTACGGAAATTCCAAGAATTGCACTGGAAGCGCCGATGGACACCATGTTTTTCATCAGGGATGTACCAAGCTCTTCAGCAATCTCGGACAAAGGCACAGCAAACAGGCGAACCGGCTGCAAGCCCTCCGGAAGTTTCGGATTGAACTTCGCATCTGCAATGATGACGCCGCCCTCGCGCAGTTCGTGAGCGTTTACATCGATTGTTTCCTGGTCGAACGCCACGAGGATGTCAAGCACATCGGAAATCGCGCGCATTGGTTTCGTGCTCACGCGAATTTTATTGTTGGTGTGTCCACCTTTAATCCGGGAGGAGAAATGACGATAGCTATACAGATGATAACCCATCCGGTTCATGGCTACCGAGAAGATTTCGCCGGTACTTTCGATACCCTCCCCTTGCTGTCCTCCAACTTTCCAAGAAAGTTGATTAATCATTGCAAATTCCACCCCTTCAGTGACTGTGAGAAAAGCTGTCCCACCTTACCCGACTTAAGCCCGATGAGATGTGACAAAAATGTGCATGAGACTGTACCAATTGTAGTCCTAGCTATGCAAAAATGCAAGTGCTTTTACTGAAATTAGTTTTGGTCTCGATTGAAAGTTGAACTTGGTACATTAATGTTCTCATGATTATTGTAACACGTTTTGGAATACGCGCAACCAGTTTTCGTGCATAAATTTCTTCACTTCCGCCTCTTTATACCGCTTCAACAGCGCTTCTACCAGAACTGTATAGTCTCCTGCCCGCTTCAGGTCTCCAAACGTCTCCGTGATCCCGTCAAAATCGGAACCGAACCCTACATGATCCACCCCGCCGAGGGAGCAGACGTGATCGAGATGACGAAGCAGGTCGTCGATCCATACCTGCCGATTCTCGCTGGTGACAAAGAAATCTACAAAGGTGAGACCCATCACACCGCCTTTGGCAAAGAGCGCTTTCATCTGCTCGTCGGTAAGATTGCGCGGATGATTGCACAACTCTTTTACATTGGAATGCGAAGCGATCACCGGAGCGGTAGACAACTCAAGCGTGTCCCAAAAACCGGGTTCGGCCACATGCGAGACGTCGATGATCATGCCCAAACGGTTCATCTCTTCTACTACTTTTCGACCGAACAAGGATAGACCGCTTGGGGTTTTCTCATGACAACCATCCGCCACGGCATTGCGGTGGTTCCAGGTTAGCGTCATGCCTCTGACTCCAAGCCGGTGCCATGTGCGAAGCTGTACGAGGCTTTCTTCCAAAGCGTGCGCGCCTTCTACAAACAGAATAGCCCCTTTCCGGCCCTTTAATACGCTTTCATCCAAATCGGCGCGTGAAAGAATCGGGATCAGTTTATCACTTGCCACCTTTTCGTAGAAGTGGTCAATCATCTCTAGCACCGCATGGTAGCGTCGACCAAAGGCAATCGTGGAAGGAACATAGCACGCCAGTACCTGTATGAATACATTCCCCTTTTCCATCTCAGGGTAACTTACCTGCAATCGATCATTTTCCCGGTAAAAATCAAGATCGGGCTGCTCCCACAGTTTTGACAGGGCGTCACAGTGCGCATCGAATACTTTTATCATCTCACTCATCCTTGTCCACTATATGTTAGGTATGTACAGGCCTTTTTGGGCACGAAAAAAACCTGTTCATTCTACGAACAAACAGGCCGGCCAATCAGTTTTCGAGAAGTACGATTATCTTGGTTCCACAATCAATTTTATCGCGGTCCGCTCTTCTCCATCAATCACGATGTCGGTAAAGGCTGGAATGCAGATGAGGTCAACTCCACTAGGCGCTACGAACCCTCGTGCGATAGCTACGGCTTTCACAGCTTGGTTAAGTGCCCCAGCGCCAATGGCTTGTATCTCGGCTGCACCGCGTTCGCGAAGCACGCCAGCAAGGGCACCAGCAACGGAATTGGGGTTAGACTTTGCTGAAACTTTTAATACTTCCATCCTTTTGAACCTCCCCCTGATAGGATTACTGTTATCATTAGAATGATATTCGCATAACCCCTAAAAATTCCTGCATTCGCACAGGAAAGATTCGAAAAATTCAAATCTCATTCATATTATTCCATAAACGGGTGGTTGGCGTCAATTCTGATTCTCTCCAGCTTTTTCGTCTGGCCGCTTGCTTTGTCAAGCGTAATCACGACAGCGTTTAATTGAGCTGGACCTGCTGCGACTTCGAAACGGACAGGCAGTTGAGACAGGAATTTCTTGATCACGGCCCCCCGCTCCATGCCCAGAATACCGTCCATCGGACCACACATGCCAACGTCTGTTAAATATCCTGTTCCCTGGGCCAATGTGCGTTCGTCTCCTGTTTGGACATGCGTGTGGGTACCGACCAGTGCACTGATTCGACCGTCGAGGTACCAGGCAAGTGCCTGCTTCTCCGATGTCGCCTCCGCATGAAAGTCAATGAAGATCAGTTTCGTCCGTTTACGAGCCTGCTCCACCAACTTGTCGGCTGCCTGAAACGGACAGTCCAGCGGCGGCAAAAACGAACGGCCCTGCAGGTTAATTACCGCCAATTCCCCATCCGGCTGCTTGATGTATGTGATCCCTTTCCCCGGTGCTCCTTCCGGAAAGTTTGCGGGACGGATCATGCGCGGTTCATTGTCAATGTAATCAAAGATCTCTTTATTGTCCCAAGCGTGGTTCCCCAACGTAATGGCATGCACGCCTGCTTCAAACAGCTCCTTGGCGATCTTCTCCGTGATGCCCCGTCCGTGCGCGGAGTTCTCACCGTTCGCCACGATAAACGTCGGTTGATACTTGCGTTTCAACAACGGAAGGTATTCTTTCACGATCTCGCGGCCCGGTGCCCCCATGATGTCTCCGATAAACAACAGCTTCATTATGTAATCACCCCTCTTTAGTATACACGAGTACTCTTTCCGAAAAAAATAAAGCGGCGCATGCGCCACTTTATTTTGCGTACTCGACCGCCCGTGTTTCACGGATCACGGTCACTTTAATGTGACCAGGATAATCGAGTTCGTTTTCAATTCGCTTGGTAATGTCTCTTGCCAGACGTACAGCTTCCGCATCGTCGATTCGCTCAGGCTGAACCATCACGCGAATCTCGCGGCCGGCCTGAATCGCGTACGACTTCTCCACCCCGTCAAACGACTCGGAGATCTCTTCGAGTTTCTCCAAACGCTTGATGTAGGTTTCCAGCGTTTCGCGACGAGCGCCCGGACGCGCTGCCGACAATGCGTCGGCGGCTCCAACCAGCATGGCGATGACGGAGGTCGGCTCCGTATCCCCGTGGTGGGAAGCAATGCTGTTGATGACCACAGGGTGCTCATTGTACTTCTTCGCTAATTCCACACCGATTTCCACGTGCGAACCTTCCACCTCGTGGTCAATCGCTTTCCCGATGTCGTGCAGGAGACCGGCGCGCTTCGCCAGTTTCACGTCTTCCTTCATCTCGGCCGCCATCAAGCCGGCGAGATGAGCCACTTCCATCGAATGTTTCAGCACGTTTTGACCGTAGCTGGTTCGATAGCGCAATCGGCCCAATATTTTGATCAGATCAGGATGCAGCCCGTGAACATCGGTTTCAAACGTTGCCTGTTCCCCGTATTCACGAATGCGTTCATCCACTTCGCGCCGAGCCTTGTCCACCATTTCTTCGATGCGGGCCGGGTGAATACGGCCATCAGCGACCAGTTTGTCCAAGGCTGTTTTCGCGATTTCGCGGCGAATTGGATCGAAACCGGAAAGAATCACCGCTTCTGGTGTATCGTCGATGATCAGGTCGATACCGGTCAATGTCTCCAGTGCGCGAATATTGCGCCCTTCGCGACCGATAATCCGTCCCTTCATCTCGTCGTTTGGCAATGTCACAACGGAAACGGTCGTTTCGGCAACATGGTCGGCTGCGCAGCGCTGAATCGCCGTGGTGATGATTTCACGCGCACGCTTGTCCGCTTCTTCTTTTGCCCGCGTCTCGATCTCCTTGATCATGACGGCCATTTCGTGACGAACGGTGTCTTCGACGTTGGTCAGAATGATGTTCTTCGCTTCCTCCTGGGTCAATCCAGAGATGCGTTCCAATTCAGCCACTTGCTCTTTATATAATTGCTCCACCTTGCTCTGGAGTTCCGCAATGGTTTTGTCGCGCTCGGTCAGTTCTTCTTCCCTGCGCTCCAACTGTTCCAACTTGCGGTCAAGCGACTCTTCCTTTTGCAGAAGGCGTCGCTCCTGGCGCTGAATTTCGTTGCGTCGTTCCCGCAACTCCGTATCGGCTTCCGAACGAAGCTTGAACACTTCGTCTTTTGCCTCCAGCACCTTTTCCTTCTTCACTGCTTCCGCATCCCGTTTGGCTTCCTCCACTATTTGCTTCGCGGCTTCCTCCGCACTGGAGATTTTCGCTTCTGCAATGGATTTGCGCATCAGGTAGCCCACAGCGAATCCGACTCCAAGCATAGCGAGCAACAAGATGATCACGATTGGATTTAGAATAGCACTCATTGTATTTTCATTTCACCTCCTTGTTGTGAGACATCTCCCCGCTTTCCAAGCATTCATTTTCCATGGTAGTCCATTCTGCATGTTCATGATGCAGCTTATACAAGGGAACCTAAAAAACAAGACCGAAGCTCCTCGGTCCGCTGAATCCGTACAGTGGTCGCACGGTTGTTCAGTTTTTCCATTGTATACAAGCGAAAGAATTAGCGAAAAGGCATGAAACACCAAGTAAACACAAACCTATTTTATTATTTGTGAACAAGAATTGTCAAGAACATGCAAAAAGCTTGTCAGGCTGTTCAACTTTCGCGCCATTCCCGGCGAAGTGTCTGGATGATCGAAGAGGAGAAGCCTTTTCTCATCAGCATCGCCATCAGTTTGCGTTCCGTGTCGGGATCAGGCGGACCATCGCTGCTTCGCAGGCGTTTGGCTGCCAGTTTGCGAGCAGCTTCAAGCTCCTCTTCCCGGCTGATCGCACCGACCGCCTCCTCCACAATATCACCCGCTACTCCACGCTGTTTCAGCTCCATACGCAGCACGTAAGAACTCCGCGGTTTCAACCGAAGCCGTTCGCTCACCCACTGCCGGGAGAACGCTTCGTCGTTGATGTACCCCTGTTGTTCACAGCGTTTGCAGATCTCATCGGACAGCTCCGGAGGAAATCCCTTCTCCTGCAGGTATTTTGTCACCTGTTGCCTTGTCCGTGGGCGTATGCCGAGGTAGCGCAAGGCAAGCAGATAAGCTTTGTGCTTTTCCTCCGCCAGCAGCACCTCTCGACAGAAGGTTTCATCCACTTCCGTTCCTTTCAGCAGGCTGTATTTCACGAGGATGTCTTCGTGAACGGAAAAGGCAAATTCGTCTTCCACGTAAATGTGATAGCGGTGCTTGTTTTTCGTATCTTGATGAACCGCGCTGATGCGTCCGCTTTTCATCCGCTTATGCTCCTTCGCGCTGGTTTGTAAGAACGAACAAGATCAGCCTGTCACGATGACAGGCTGCACTTCGTTGCTATTAATCAAGGCTATTAATCAAGGTCGAACGCCGGTTCCTCATCCTGCTCCGGATCGTGTACCGGTTCCATCGTCGGAATGGAGTTCGGATTGAGACTGAAATACTCACGGACCTTGGATTCGATCTGGTTGGCAATCGCAGGGTTTTCTTTCAGGAAGATCTTCGAGTTTTCACGTCCCTGGCCCAAGCGTTCCTCATTGAAGGAATACCAGGCGCCGCTCTTCTGAACGACATCGATTTCGGCTCCGATGTCAAGGATGCTGCCCTCTTTGGAAATTCCTTCGCCGTACATGATGTCTACCTCTGCAGTCTTGAACGGAGGCGCCACCTTGTTTTTCACCACTTTGATCTTGGTTTTGCTGCCGACTACGTCGTTGCCAACCTTGATCGATTCTGCCTTGCGAACATCGAGCCGTACGCTGGCGTAGAACTTCAGGGCGCGTCCACCCGGGGTGGTTTCCGGATTTCCGAACATGACGCCTACTTTTTCACGCAGCTGGTTAATGAAGATCGCGATGGTTTTGGACTTGTTGATGGCACCAGACAACTTGCGCAGTGCCTGCGACATCAGGCGAGCCTGAAGACCCACGTGGGAATCGCCCATCTCCCCTTCGATCTCCGCTTTTGGTACGAGTGCGGCTACCGAGTCAACTACGATGATGTCAACCGCGCCGGAACGGACAAGCGCTTCAGCGATTTCAAGCGCTTGCTCGCCCGTATCTGGCTGGGAAAGCAGAAGCTCTTCAATGTTCACGCCGAGCTTTGCGGCATAAACCGGATCAAGCGCGTGTTCCGCGTCGATGAATGCGGCTTGTCCGCCTTGTTTTTGCACTTCTGCGATCGCATGCAGGGCAACTGTAGTTTTACCGGACGACTCTGGTCCGTAAATTTCGATAATCCGTCCACGCGGGAAACCACCCACGCCAAGCGCGATGTCAAGCGCCAACGCACCGCTGGACACGGTGGAAACCTGTACGTTAGCCATTTCTCCAAGCTTCATGATGGAGCCTTTTCCAAATTGTTTTTCTATTTGACGCAATGCACTTTCCAAAGCAGCGCGACGATCTGACAAGAGATACACTCCCCTTCGATATCTGTAACTTCCTTGTTTTCATATTACATCGAGACAGAAGGATTTGCCAAGCATTTTTTGCGAACAAATATTCGCATGAAGCAAAACACCACCAAATCCCGCCATTGGGCTTGGTGGTGTTCCCAATCATTACGAACGCTTTCCGCGCGGTTTCGCAGGCTCCAGGTTGATCCGCTTGCCGTTGATGCGGGTTTGACGCAGCGATTCGTACACGAACGGCGCCACTTCCTCCGGCACTTCAACGAACGTGAAGTTCTCGAAAATATCGATGCGGCCAACCGCTTTCCCCGGAATGCCGACCGACTCGGAGATTTCGCGAACAAGGTCCTGCGGCTTGACGTTGGCGTTGCGGCCCACGTTCAGGAAGAAGCGCACCATTCCCTTCGCTGCTCCGGTCTCACCGAAGTTGTACGCCTCAGCTTCCTCCGCTTCTCCGATCTCACTGTGGAAAGAGAGATGCAGGGCAGCAGCCGCCACTTTTTCCGCCGGGTATTGACCAATCAACGATTCGGCCACTTTCATGTACATCTCTGCAACTCCATCGTTTTCCAGGAGCGCAGCCAACTGCTCGCGTAGCTGCTCCTGCTTGCGCTCCGCCACTTCTTCCAGCGACGGCACATTGCGGCAGACCACTTCCGCCTTGGTCTGCTTCTGAATGAACATCATCTGTCTCATCTCGCGCGGCGTAACCAGGGTCATGGCGATTCCCTTGCGCCCTGCGCGACCTGTACGTCCGATGCGGTGAACGTAGCTCTCGGAATCCTGCGGGATGTCGTAGTTGATGACGTGGGACACGTTGCCAACGTCAATTCCGCGTGCAGCCACGTCGGTTGCGATCAGGAACTCGATCGTGCCTTCACGGAACGCGTTCATTACTTTGTCCCGCTGCGCCTGGGAAAGGTCGCCATGAAGACCGTCGGCCAGGTAGCCGCGTGCCTGCAGCACTTCCGTCAATTCGTCAACCCCGCGCTTGGTGCGGCAAAAGATAATGCCCAATTCCACATCTTCGCTGTCGAGGATGCGGCAGAGACTTTCCACCTTGTTGCGGTCAAACACTTTGTAATACACCTGTTCGATCAGCGGCGCCGTCACTTCTTCCCGGCTCACGGCAATCGTCTCCGGCTGTTTCATGTAGCGATGCGCCAAACGCTTGATTTCCGGCGGCATGGTAGCCGAGAACAGCAGGGTTTGGCGCTCTTCCGGCATGTGGTTGATAATCGTTTCAATATCGTCAATAAAGCCCATGTCAAGCATTTCGTCCGCTTCGTCGAGAACCAGCGTGTGAACGTGATCCAGCTTCAGGGTCTTGCGTCGCAGGTGATCCAGCACCCGCCCCGGCGTTCCCACAACCACCTGTACACCCTGTTTAAGCGCACGGATCTGGTGGCCGATGGATTGCCCGCCATATATCGGCAGGGTACGGATTTTTTTGTATTTGGCAATGCGCAAGAGCTCGCCCGCGACCTGAATGGCCAGCTCGCGCGTCGGTGTGAGTACAATGGCCTGTACACGGTTGCCCGGCGTCACTTTCTCGATCAGCGGAATGCCGAATGCTGCAGTCTTACCCGTACCTGTCTGTGCCTGACCGATCAGATCGCCGCCTGAGAGCACTTTGGGAATGCAAGCCGCCTGAATCGGCGACGGCTCTTCAAATCCCATGTCATGGATCGCTTGCTGGATCAATTTATGTAAAGGAAAATCAGAAAACATCGTCATATATTGTCACCTTTCTTTTATACGTTGAAGCGCGTAAAAAAGCGCAAATTTGGCTGCGCGCCCGATGATCGCCTGACGTCTTCCCGCCAGACGAATCTCTTTTACAATCGTAGGCTTGCCTTCGCTCGCAACACCGATATAGACCAGACCTACCGGCTTCTCTTCCGACGGGTCAGGTCCTGCCACCCCTGTAACAGCTACACCGTGGGTCGCCCCCAGCCTCTTCCGCACGTTCTCTGCCAGGATTCGGGCTGTCTCCTCGCTGATTGCTCCGTGGGAGGCAAGCACCTCCTGCGGTACGTCCAGAAACTGATGTTTTGCGTCGTTGGTGTAGCAGACGATTCCTCCACGGAACGCTGCAGAACTGCCAGGTATCGCGGTGATCAGGGAAGTCAATGTACCTCCCGTACAGCTTTCCGCACAGGCGATTGTTTCCCCACGCTGAATCGCTTCCTTCACGACCACTTCGTGCAGGGAAGTCTCGCCTGTCGCATAGATGTACTGGCCTACGCGCTCGCGAATTTGCTCCTCCACCGGTACAATCAGGGCTTCTGCCTGCTCAACTGTGGCAGCACGTGCCGTGATTCGCAGTGTCACCTCAAACTCTTTTGCATAGGGAGCGATCGTCGGATTGGACTGCTGTTCAATCAAATCAAGCAACCGTTCTTCCAACGCCGATTCGCCGATTCCATAGAAGCGAAGCACACGGGAATGAAACACCTGTTTCTTTGGCAAAAGCCCGGTGAGAAACGGCATGACATATCGGTCCACCATTGGATACAGCTCGCTTGGAGGACCAGGCAGAAGCACATAGGTCTTCCCTTCGCGACTGTATGCCATACCCGGAGCCATTCCATTGTCGTTAGCAAAAACCGTACTGCCGGCAAGCACCAAGGCCTGCTTCCGGTTGTTCTCCGTCATGGTAATTCCCCGCTGCACAAAAAACGACTGGATGCGCTCCATGGCCAGTTCATCCGTTACCAGCTCGACACCCAGATGTTCAGCGACCGTTTCCTTGGTCAAATCATCCTGTGTGGGACCAAGCCCCCCTGTAAACACGATCAGATCCGACCGGCCCGCTGCCTGCCTGATTACATCCGTGAGACGTTCACCATTGTCGCCAACCACTGTATGAAAATACACATTTACTCCAATTTCCGCCAGCTTTTGAGACAGAAACTGGGCATTGGTATTCGCGATCTGGCCAAGCAACAGCTCAGTACCTACTGCGATAATCTCCGCTCTCATTCCCCATCATCCATTCTCTTTTATACTGAAAAAAAGATTTGGAAAAAAGAGTCCAATACCCGCTTTTCTCAGGAGTATTGGATGACGTTGCGATTCTTTGCAAAATAATCGTAACCAGAGTAAATCGTGATGACAACCATCGCCCAAATCGCTACGGTATCGAACGGAATGCCTAAAATCTCAAATGGAAAATTGCGGATGATCACAGCAGTAATCGCGACAATCTGCACCCACGTTTTCAATTTGCCAAGGGCACTCGCCGCGATGACTTGTCCTTCCGCCGCCGCCACCAGCCGCAATCCCGTTACGGCGAATTCGCGGCTGATGATCACGATGGCAATCCACGCCTCCAGTCGCTGCATTTCCACAAGGGAAATGAGAGCGGCTGAAATGAGCAGTTTATCGGCGAGCGGATCGAGGAATTTTCCCAGGTTGGTCACGATTTTTCGTTTTCGGGCGATATACCCGTCGAGGCCATCCGTACTGGCCGCCAAGATGAACACCAATGCCGCAATCAGCTCGTTATACGTCATCGTCAGGCTTCCGATTGTAAAGGAGCCGAATTGATACCGTACGAGCAAGAAAAACATGACAACGGGCACCAGAAAAATTCTGACAAGCGTGATGCGGTTGGCGAGATTCACCTAGACTACCTCCCCGGCCAAATCGTATTCGTACGAATGTGTAATCCTCACTTTCACAATTTTGCCAAGCTCGCCCTTGTAGCCGGTCACAAACACTTCCCCGTCAATCTCAGGCGCGTCATACTGCGTGCGTCCCACGTAGATGTCGTTACGCCCTTCGTAGCGCTCAATCAGCACGTCCAATTCCTGTCCGACAAATCGGCTGTTCCGCTGCGCAGCGATCTCGCGCTGAATTTCCATCAGGATATTCGCACGCTTCTCCTTGGTCTCATCGTCCACGTGATCGGGAAGACGAGTCGCCGGCGTATCATCTTCGTTGGAATAGGTAAAGACACCCAGACGATCAAACTTGATGTCTTTGACAAACTCGCAGAGGTTCGCGAAATCTTCTTCGGTTTCACCCGGGAATCCGACAATCAGGGATGTGCGGACTGCCACGTCAGGCACTTGAGTGCGAATTCGGCTTACCAGCTCGCGGATGTCGCGCTGGCGGCCGGGGCGCCGCATTTTCTTCAGGATGTGGTCCTCCGAGTGTTGAAGCGGCATATCGATGTATTTGCACACCTTGGAATTGGTCGCAAATGCTTCAATCAGCTCGTCCGTGAAAAAGCCGGGATATGCGTAATGCAGACGAATCCACTGAATGCCGTCCACTTCGGCCAAACGGTTCAACAGCTCCGGAAGCATGTGCTTGCCGTCATAAATATCTGTTCCATAGTTAGTGGAATCCTGAGCAATCAGACTGATCTCTACGATACCTTGGGATGCCAGGTGTTTTGCTTCTTCGACGATTGACTCGATCGTGCGGCTGCGGAATGCACCGCGCATCAGCGGGATGCTGCAGAACGTACAGGCGTTGTCACAGCCCTCAGCGATTTTAATGTAGGCAGAGTATGTGCCTGCCTTTACTTTCCGCTTGACGACTTCCTCGTAGGTAAAAGCCGGATGTCCCACGTAGATCGGCTTTTTGCCTGCGAGAGACTCTTCGATAATACCTGTGATCGACATAAAATCGCCTGTTCCGACAATGCCGTCCACTTCGGGGATCTCCTGCAGGATATCCTCTTTGTACCGCTGCGTGAGACAGCCTGCCACCACAAGCGATTTCAGCTTACCCGATTCTTTCAGTTCCGCCATGTCCAATATCTTGTTCACGGACTCTTCTTTTGCTGCGTCAATGAAGCCACAGGTATTGACAATCACCACGGTCGCTTCTTCCGGATTGTCTACCAGTTCATACCCTTTCTCATCTATCAAATGGGCCATCATGTCCGAATCGACAAGATTCTTTTCGCAGCCCAACGTCACAATCGCGACTTTTTCTCGCGTCTTCTCTGTCATTTGATTTCCTCCAATTGCGTCGCACCTACCCAGATTACCCTATTCAGTATAATATAAGGCCTCTGGAGTGTCAAAAAAAGTAGCCCATACGCAAATAGGCAAGCATTGCGCTCGCCTATTGTGTCGCCGGCTGTTGAATTGTCACCTGGACAAAAGAGGGCTGAAATGAAAATTTCGAAGTGTCTACGGGAGAATCGTTCACGGTCATCTCCACCGAAGTGGGCAATCCCAGCTTCACATAGGCGGTCTTGCCCAGTTCCACCACTTTTTCCTGCCCTTTTTTCAGCATGCCTTCCTCTATTTTCTTCTTTCCCTTTGCTTCGGAAACTTCAAACCAGCAGTCGCCTTTTGTGGCTTTTACCTTGATGGTCATCTTTTCGCCGCTTCCCAAGAGGTATTTGTAAAGGGAGCCTTGCTGCGATTCAAATGCAAGCGTCGGTTTCTGTTCGACCACGGGCGGTGTCGTAACAGGCGGCTGCCCCACACCGGTTGGTGGCGTTTGTTCCGCTGGCGGCGGTGTCACCGTGGTGCCGGTATTTCCGGACGGCTGCACGACCTCCGGGGTGATGCCCGCCTGATTGCCAGGCACCGGTCTGGTCTCCAGGTCATTGCTGTTCACGAACGCGATGTATATCACACCGATGATAAGAGCGATAAACAGCACTAGCAGTGTTTTAGTTACCCATCGGCCAGCCTGCAATGTCTGATTCGCTGAAGCTGCCCGCCTGCGACGCAAGCGCTCCAATTGCTCTTGGGGAGGTTGGGCAGGAAGATCAGACTGGAAGTGGTTCATGATGTGGTTCGGATCCAACCCGACGGCTTCCGCGTAGCTTTTAATAAACGCGCGTGCGTAAAAATGGCCAGGAAGTACGTGGAAATGACCCCTCTCAATGGCTTCCAGATACCGTCGCTGAATCTTGGTGATCCGTTGAATTTCGTCAAGTGAGATACCCTTTTCCTCTCGGGCCCGCTGTAGTACTTGGCCAAGCTCAGACACAACTTACCCTCCTTACGTCATTTCAAAATTGTCAAAACCCCGGTTGTTGATCAACTCGTACGTGATCTCCTCTTCCGGATGGTGACGAAGTTCGATGATATAATGAAAGTCGGACAGTTCGTACTCCGATTCGCGAACAAAAATATCGGGATGTTCAATGATTTTCGCCGCTGGGAAATTCATGATTTCCCGCAACAGGGAATGGTGTTTTTCCGTGGACCGCAGCGTCGACACAATCCCATCTATTAAATATACATGATCGGCCGTCATCTCATCAACGGCAAGCGAACTGCGCACGGTTTGACGAAGCAGAGTGGAAGAAATGAACGTCCACCGCTTGTTGGCCGACACGCTGGCGGCAATCATCGATTCGGTTTTGCCCACGCGAGGCATCCCGCGAATGCCGATCAGCTGATGCCCTTCCTTTTTCAAAATTTCAGCCATAAAATCGACTAGTAAACCCAGCTCATCGCGAATGAAACGGAAGGTCTTTTTGTCTTCCGTGTCGCGTTCTATGTAACGGCCGTGGCGCACCGCCAAGCGATCCAGCATGGTTGGCGGGCGCAGCCTTGTAATGGTTATGTTGTCCACTTTTTGGACGATGTTACGCAGAATTTCAATTTTTTCATCGTCGTCCGTTTGAAGCAGCATGCCGCGTCGACTATTTTCGACACCGTTGATTGTTACAATATTAATATTTAACATACCGAGAATGGAAGCGACATCCCCCAAAAGTCCCGGTCGGTTCTTAAAAATCTCGTATTCGATGTACCACTCTTTCCGCTCTTTTGCTTCCATGGCGATCCTCTCCAGCCCCAAAATTCTCTTCTTAGTATAACACGTTCCCTCCATTCGACAATGTAAGAAAAGAAAAATCCCCAGGATGTGGGGATTTTGTTCATCAGTTGCCTCGATTAATGCCTTCAGGGCTTTGTACCAGTTTTACCATCATGCCGGCGAGAGCGCGTTTTTGCTCTTCGTCACCGGCATCCCACAGCTGCTTCAACAGGCGTTCCTGATCGTTCTTGGGGTCCACTTGCTGGGCCAGATAGTCCCCTACTTGATACGCCATGTTTTGGATCGTATCGCTTTGCATTCCAGATTGCATGGCTTGATCTACACGCTCACCGAGAAACTGCTTCCAGTCGCGAAAATTGTCGAGAACCGACATTGAGAATTCCCTCCTTCAGGTCTTTACGAACAGAATTCTGCCCGTTACACAGGTAGAGTTCCATCTTTAGGAGGGAATTATGCATCGGACGCGATTACGTGTACCAGCCTCCGTTGGGGCTAATGATCTGTCCGGTCAGATAACTGGCTTCCGGCGAGAGCAGAAAGCGCACGACTGCAGCCACTTCCTCCGGTCGACCGAGGCGACCCAGGGGGGTGCGCCGC
>VAPR01000823.1_pt1 | contig 17990 bp, 35 predicted proteins | sample 3380701 | NCBI WGS metagenome assembly VAPR01 (sample SAMN11536904, study PRJNA540576) | hot springs metagenome | isolation source: hot spring wet sediment | place: Spain: Lobios | collected 2014-01 | reverse complement strand
CCAGCCGCACCGCGAGACGGACGGACTCCAGGACGTCCTCCTGGACCTCCAGGACCGCCTGCACGTGCTTCGCCATCGCCTCTTCCCGGAGACGACGGTGGTAGTCCGCGACCGCCTGCTCACGCGCGACCTTCCAGTTCTCCTTGGCCGCGACGTTCGAGAGGACCGTGAAGGGAACCCCGGTCATGGAGGCCACGCGCTTCAGGGACGGAAACACCTTCTTGCCGTCGGGGTCCGCGACCCCGAAGACGTACATGGCCCGGGCACGCTCGATCTTCTCCCGCTTCATGGCAGAAAAAGGCCCCAGGGACGCATTCAGGCGACCCCTAGGGCCAGGTGCGTAATACGATTGCCTGCGTTACGCTCTAACGTCAGGGACTACCGCCCGCCACGACGACGGACTCCCTGACGCTGGGCCTGCCCGCCACGACGACGGACTCCCCGAGCGGTCTGACGACGCTGCTGCTGACGCTGGGCCTGCCTCTGCTGCTGCCCGCCGGCCTGCCGACGTCGCCGACCCCCACCGCGAGTGCGCGTTCCGGTGGTAGTGGACATCGTTGTGCGCCTCCTTTCCTCCCGTACTGCTAATGCCACTATAGCATCGTTCCGCACTCTGTCAACGCACCCCGACAGCAGCGCCAGCACGCTCTCATCCACACCGGGGTGCAAGCGTATCTCGCCCCTCTGCGCGGACCACAGGAACGACGGCGCGTGCGTCCCGTAATGCCTGGACACAGGCAATCCAGCCTCTCTCAGCTCCATGGCGAGGTTCTGCACGACGTCGGTTTGCACGTGACGCGCGTGCACCAGACCCGCCAGACACAGGACGCGGAAACCGGCCCTCCGCAGGATACGGGCCGCAGCGCTTGCAAGCTCAGAGCACCGCTCCCTCAGCCAGCGGGCGGAACCGATCGTCCCCTCAAGCACCGGGGAGGGCGCGAACGCGCCGCCCAGGAGACGCATCCCGTTGTTCACCAACAGGGACCGCAGGTCGGGATCGGGCACCCACAGGACGCCTCCCGGGGCCATCCCTGCGGAGAGGTACTTCGCGAGGGACGCCCAAGTCGCTTCCGCCCCCGCGCGGAGGAAGTCCGGGTGACCCGACGGGCAGGTCCGGGTCACGTCCACCACCACCCGGGCGTACCGGGACATGCGTCGGACGTGCGCGGGACGCAGGACGAAGCCCCGGAATGTCTCCAGGTCCTCGGCCACGCTGTCCACCAGGACCACGCCCTCCCGGTCCACGGAGCGAGGCTCGCTCCACAGCACCCGTCCACGGACCAGGGCGCAGTACCGGACGGCAAGGTCCTCCGTCTCCGGGTAGACCGGGTAGGGCAGGTAGACGCGACGCGGCCGCACGGTCCACAGGTAGGAGGCCAGCGCGGACATCCCGGAAGCGAACAGGAGGCAGGGCGACCCCTCAACCCCGGACAGGAGCGCGGCGGTACCCTCCGCTTCCGGGTGCCCATGACGGTAGTAGGTGTACGCCTGCGTCTCCTGCTCCACGCACAGGTAGGGGTCGCGGTAGTAGCGGGCCAGCATCACGACTTCGCGGGGACGCCTCCCCAATGGTGTCTCTCCAGGATCGCACGCCGCTTCGCGGCCAGGTACTCCCGGTACTCCTTCCCGAACTGCACCGGCACGACCTGCGGACGCGCGTCCCCCATCTGGGCCAGGATGCCAACCAGAGTCTGCGCCTTCTCGGCCCCACAGACCAGCACCTTCCTGGGACGGACGACCCTGACCATCGTGCGCGTGTAGACGAACCCACGCATAGCGCCCGCAACGTCCTTGCGTTGGTGCTTCGCCTCGATCTGTACGTTCATCGAACCGGCGGGGATGTTCCGGGGCAGCGTGTGCAGCACGTAGTCCATGATGACGATGTTCCCGTCCAGACAGGGCAGGACCCGGATGCCGTTGTCCTGGAGGAAGCGCTCGACGAACCGGATGCGCCACAGGTTGTAGAGCTGGACCGGCAGGGGATCGTCCGTCCACATGGTGAAGCTCACCCCTGCGACCGCGTAGACGCGGGCTGCCTTCAGCTCCTCCACGAACCTCCTCAGACGCGCCCAGACCCGCTTCTCCAGCTCGGAGTCCGGGATGAACAGGTGGACGTACCAGGTCCCGGGCAGACGCGGAAGACGCCCATCCCCGTACCGGAAGACGTAAGCGTGGTCGCCGCCACGGTAGGTGGTGTAGTCGCCGCGCTTCAGGTAGGTGATCAGAGTGTCCGGGAGGTCGGCGAGCATGTCCTCCCGGAGCCGTGGAAAGCTCTTCAGGATCAGCTCCTGGCTCACAGGGGACGACCGCAGCAGAGACAGCGGCGAACCCGGACCTTCTCGCCGCCCTCCGACTCTTCCTCCTCCTCCGTCACGTAGTCCTCCACGGGGGCCATCTGCGGGGTGTAGGAGGTGATCCTGGGCATGAGGGCCTCAACCTCCTCCCGCGTGAACCCGGTGACCTCCACCTCCGGCAGGTCGGACAGGAAGGCGTACAGCTTGTCCATGTCCCACTCGCCGTGGATTTTGTTGAGGGCGACGTTGAGCTGCTTCGCCCTCTCGTAGGGTCCGCGCCAGAGGATGACGGGGACCTCCTTCCACCCCAGCGCCTTCGCGGCCTTCCACCGCTGGTGGCCACCGATGATCTCCCCCACGTGGGCCTTGTCGGGACCCGCGTAGACCACGATGGGCTCGGACATGCCGAAGGTCCTCAAGGAGCGCTTCAGGTCCTCCATCTCCTTGGCGGAGATGAACCTGGGGTTCCCCGGCATCTCCCGGAGCTTCCCGATGGGCACGTAGGTGATGTTCTTAGACGGCCCCGTCTCCACGGTACTCCCTCAGCAGCTCCCGGACCAGGCGGTACGCGACCCTCGCGGGGACCTGGGCTCTCCACGCAGCGCGGCGCACCTTCTGCGTGAACTCCCGCTCGTCCACGTCCAGGCCCTTCAGCTCGCGGCCCTGGATGCGTGCGAGAATCTGACGCACCCGGCCGGGAGTGATCCCGAACCTGCGGGCGATCTCGGACTGGGAGACGCCTCTCAGCCAGAGCCGGTAAATCTGCTGGTTCCGGTCCACGCCAACAGTCTACCAGGTTCAGGCAAGACGCGCCAGGTCTTCGGCCAGCGCCTCGCACTCCCCGACCACGTGGTCCAGGCCCGGGTCCTCCTCGTATGTCGCGGTGTCGAACCCGAACCACCAGCCGTTGTCGTCCGTGAACCGGCCGGACCAGCTCAGGTCCCTTTGACCGCCTTCCCCGGCTCGAAGCGACAGCAGCGCCTCGATGTAGCCGACCTCGAAGAGGTCATGCTCCCTGGGAACCCGGACGTAGCCGGTGTACCAGGAGCGCCAGTAGCGCTTCGGACCCCGGTGGTCCGTGATCCGGTACACGCGGGCGGCCAGACCCGCGCGGGTCGTCCACTCCTTCACCAGCTCCTTCTTCCACCTCACGGGCGCACCCTCCTCGCGAATCCCACCGCGTCCCCCGGCGTACCGTCGTAGGCGGCGTACCACCGGAGGACCTCGTTCTCGTACTCCCCGGGCACGTACAGCGCGACCAGACCCCCTTCCCTGTGGGTCCAGGCACGCACCGGTACCCCGTACAGAGCGGCCTGCGCGACGGCTACCCCTGCAGGACCGATGCAGGTTACCTCCAGCTCCATGGCTCTCACCTCCTCCTCGTCTCCTCCTTCCACCGGCGGTTCACCTCCCGCAACAGACCGGGGAAGACGCGCGGCCAGTAGGGACCGGCGAAGAAGAACCCCATCTGGACGGCCTGCGTCACGGGGTCGTGTCCCAGCTCGAAACCGCACCGGACCCCGGACGGACCCGTGGCGGTGAACTGCGTCCCGTACCGGTGAACGTCCGTGGCGAACCGCTCCAGGACCCGGTAGACGCGGGCGTCCCCCTTCCAGAGACGGATCGCGAGACCCGCTAACCTAGCATTCATGAATGCTACGTCAAACGTAGCATTTGAGGGTCCGACCCCCTGCCGGTGTTGTGGGCGGGATCGACGCGGCTCTCGGCTCATCGCACACCTCCGCACACGATGGCAGGGTCGGGGGTCGGGCTAGCCGGTCATCGCCGCCAGCGCCTGCTCCCACACCCTGTAGTACCAGCGCCACCCGCCGTCTCCCCAGCAGACCCGGTAGACGAGGGCGTAGACGTCATGCGTGCGGGCCGGACCGCACCCGCAGCGCCAGGTCATGTAGCCGAACGAGTACCGCTTCCACTCCACCGCCGTTCACCTCCTCACCTTCGGCTTCAGGACCCGCACCCGCCGGGGGTCCAGGTCGTGGGGCGCGGAGAACCCCGGGAACCAGACGCTCACGTAGGGCCTCCTGCACACCACCTGCCACGGGCCGGACCCCATGGGCGTGGCAGGAATACGTAGCATCTGGGGGCGCGGGGAGGCCCCGACCACCTCCCCGACCCTCCACACGCCATCGTCAAGCTGCGCCAGTACCCTCTGCCCCCGACGCAGGACCAGCCTCATGCTTCACCTCCTTCCGCCGCATGACCTCACGGATGGGCCGCGCCCGCTCCAGCAGGGAGTCGGCGTCAGGGTGCTCCCAGGGCCGGAGCTTGGCGACCCTCACCTGCCCGACAGGGGCCACGAAGGCCCACCGACCGGCCCGGATGATCAGGTGGCCGGTGGCCGTGGTACGAATGGTCACACGGGCGAAAAACGGCCTGGTCATAGGGCCTCCACCTCCTCCGCACGCAGGGCCGCGAGTAGCTTGGCCGCCGCGAGAACCACGTAGGGCTTGTCCGGGTAGGCCTCCCGGACCGCACGCCGGGCGGCGACGAGCAGGGAGTCGTCGTCCGTGGGCAGCAGGTCCGCCACGGGAATGAGACGGGGGTGCGGCGTGAGAACGCACAGCGTGCCCTCAAGCACGACGTCCCACGTGCAGCCCTCGCCCACGGCGGCAATGGCGGCGGTCCACACCTCGCCGTACCAGGACTGCCGCCGGGGGAAGCGGCTGAACGCGGGGTGACGGCGGGTGGACGCGCCGGGGTCCGCAAGCCCGCCTCCGTAGAGACCCCCTGCCTCGCTCAGGTAGGTCACGCCGTGCCGCTGGGACAGCCACTCCGCAGCGGCCAGCGCCACCTCCTGCATGCGGTGCCGGTAACGGGCTGGGGCCGTCAGCCGACGCACGTCCCCCGGCACGCCCTCACCCGCCACGCCGTTCTCCTTCAGGTACTCAGCCAGCTCCTTCCACGTCATCATCTTTGCCTCACCTCCTGCGCCTAGATTTCCACGCCAGCGCGACGGAGAACCTCCTCCGCCGCCTCACGCGCCTCGTCGCGAGACCGGAAGCCAGCCCCGCCGGAGTAGGGTGGCTCCTGGCCCCAGAGCCAGACCCTGTACGACCACCTGTCCGGCTCCATCCAGCCCAGGGTCCGGTAGACGGCGGCGACGAACCGCCGCCCGCCCCGGTCCCGGAACTCGCCGCGCAGCTCGCCCAGCTTGTCCTTCTGCCACATGGCCTCACCTCCTCGCCTTAGTCTTGCTCCGCGCCCTCTTCGTCCTGGCCCGCCCCGTCTCACCTCCCTTCCGCCCGCTCTCGAACCGCCGCTGGAGGGCCATCAGACCCGTCAGCCCCCCGGCGACGGCCTCACGGACCTCCCTGTCGTACTGGCCCAGAAGCCGGGACAGGAGCCCGGCCGACCGGGCCACCTCGCGCCGCAACCGCTCCAGCTCGCCCAGCGCGGCGCGGGACCGCACGTCACCCGCCACGGGCCGGTGGGTCTCCACCAGCCTGTCCAGGTCCCGCGCCATCACCGAAACGGCGTGGTACAAGCCCAGAAGCTCCTCACGGCTGAGCATCGGCATCACCTCCCTTCATGGCATTCCCGGCACACCCGCGTGCCGGGTGGTACAAGGGTCCCGCACCGGCAGTACCAGGCCCAGCGCGGGATTCTAGGCCTGGGGAGGGCGCGGCGCTTGTACGCGACGAGGGCGAGCTTCCCCCGCCGCCTCAGCAGCCGCGCCCCCTTCGGGACACGGCGGACGGGAACCGGGCTGAGGACCCAGCCCCGGGGGACCCGAACGAGCCCCCAGCCCGGAACCTCGATCCTACGCACGGCTCCTCCCCCGGCTCCGGGCGCGACGCGCACGGGCCTGTCGTCCAGGGCGACGACCGGAACGGCGCTGCTCGTAGCACTCCTGGCACACAGGTCCGTGACCAAGCCAGTACCCGGCGGGTTTGTCCACCGGGGACCCGCAGTAGGCGCACTCGTCATCGGGCTCGTCGAAAGGCCCGTAGTCGAGTTCCTCCTGCGCCTCTGCGTCGCCAAGCTCCGCTCGGGCGCGGAGGACGTACCTCTGCGCCTCCACGATCAGACGGCGCAGCCGGGAAGTCACGAGAGACCTGGGCAGCCTCTCGGCCCTGTTCGTCAGGGCCAGAGCGTCTCCCAGGGCTAACTCAGCCCCGTGGAGGTGCTCAAACGCCACGTCCCTGCTGTATCCCATGGCTCCTCCTCCTGTTCATTGCTCCACCCGGCTTCCCGGGTGGGCGCGGAGGGGGAGGAACATCCTCCCCTACGGCTCCTCCCCTACCGTGCCTTCCAGAACTGCTTCAGGAGTCGCTCGTGGGCCGCGTAGAGTTCGCGGCCCGTGGAGCACAGCGCGTTCCGGGGGGCCCAAGGACCCCCCCCACTTTCACATGCGAAGCACACGTAACTGTGCTCCGCAAACTCCTCCCAGGCCCGCTTCACGCGGGCGAGGAGGGTGTTGCGGTCGCTGCGCTTCACGGCGCACCTCCTTTTCGGGCTCGTCCCCCGGCTGGGGAACGGCACGGAGGAGGAGGAACCCTATTCTGTTTTCAAGGTTCGCTAGACCCGGGTTTCCCCCGGCGTCCAATAGTAGACTACCAAAAAAGATAGCTCTTGTCAAGCGCCGGGTGTCAAGGGGTGGACCTTGACAGGGACCCCCGCTCCCGATCGCCTGTTCGCTGACGAGCGAACGCCACCGGCTTGCCGTGCTGCGTGTGCGGGGACGCGAAGCGTCCACAACCAAAGGCTATATCTCACTCCTGAGCGAAGCGTCTACAAGAGAAAGCTACACTCAAGGAAAGTGGCGAAGCGTCCACGTGGTAGGGTGATAAGGGGGCTGGCGTCGAGAACAGCGTCGGGAACAGAAACGCTACCTTCCTAGGCCTCGATGCGGTGGATGGGGAGGCCCCTGCCCTCCAGGACCAGGAGGGCCTCTACAGGGTACTCAGGCCCCTCCAGCAGGAGGATGCGGATTTCGGGCTCAGGTCCTCCCAGGAAGAGACGGTAGAGGCCGCGCCTGCGGGTCAGGACCGCGTGGGAGGCTTTCGCGAGGTCCCCCGCGCACGTGGGGCAGACCTGGTACCCCCTCCGGCTGCAGAACACGCATCGGTCACCTGCTCCAGGACCCAGGCGTAGCCCGCTATGTCCACCACGTGGTGACGGTGCGCCTCCCGGGTGAGCTTGAGGGCGATCAGGGGTCTGCGCAGGTGCTCCGAGAACAGGGCGTTCCAGACCGCGCACAGACGCTCCGCGTGCTCCCTGGGGTGCCCGTAGGTCTCGCGCCTCGGACCTGTGACGACCGTCAGCGCCTCCTCCAGAACCGTCAGAGGACCAGGACCGCCCTTCTGCCATCCGGGTACTCCACGACCACCGCGTCGCCCGTGCGCACCAGGTCCGCGAGCCATCTCCGGGCCTCCGGGTTCTTCGGGTAGGGGTATTCCGGCCACCTCGGTAGGGTACGGGACGCCGCTTCCCGGGCGGCGGGTCCCAGCCACCAGAACGCGGCCAGCAGCGCCGTCATCTTGTGTTCACTCATCCAGGACACAGCGAATCAGCGCCTCGACGTATTCATCCTCTCCAGGTTCTTCGATGCCCCGCTCGTCCGCAACAAGCAGGGCCTCCTCGTGGACGTCCCTGTCCCCCCAGCCGTCGATCCCCTGGGACAGGACACGCAGGGCTCTCAGCATCCGCTCGCAGTCCACCACCCACCCCCTAGCGCAACAGCAGGACGCCCAGGACCAGGAACGCCATCGCTACGCCCGCAAGCCAGAGCAGGTCCGTGTCCTCATCCATCGCCCTAACCTCCCAGGTCCGGTGCGGATGGGCTCCACGTCAGGCTCCCGAAGCTCACCTCGTAGTCCAAGGACAGGATAGCAAGGGCGTCCACCAGAGCGGCAAACGCTGGACGGCAGGCCGGACCGCCGAACAGCAGCTCGTCGCCCTTCTCCGTCAGGAGCTTGGACGCCTCTCCCAGACGGGCCAGACGGTCCTCCCGCGAGCGACCCTTCCACGTCCGACGCGCCAGCGGGACCGCAGCGGCCAGAGCACCCAGCAGGTTACTGTCCATAGCCGTTCTCCGAGAGTTCGTGCGGCAGGATCACGTGGCTGTGGCCCAGCTTCTCCACCACGTACAGCACCCGCGTAGGGAGGCCGAGCGACTCCCGCCACACCTGCCACAGGCACGCAAGCAGGACCTTCTCCAGCTTCCGCATCGCGGCCATATGCACGTGCGCCTTGGTCCAGTCGGGTCGGTTCGCCTCGTAGTAGGCCCGTGCGTCGTAGTAGATGCGGGCCGCCTTCCCCTTGGCCTTCAGGATCGAGCCCGCGACCACGTACATCAGGGACTTGAGCCGGATGTTGTAGGAGGCCCGCTCCCCCTTCACGAGACGCGCCCCGGGCTTCAGACCCGCGAAGGCCCACAGCTTCGATACGGTGTCGCGACGCGCCATCGCTTCATCGGGACCGCACAGCGCGATCAGCTTGGCGGCCAGCGTCGGACCCACGCCCTTGATGCTCGTGAGCCAGACGTAGACCGGATGCCCGCGCACCTCCCGCGCCATCTCCTTCTCGACCTGCTCCTCGAAGGACTCGAACATCTGGTGCCAGCGCCTGATGCGCTCCAGGTCTCCGTGGTCGCGCCCCTGCTCGATGGCAACGACCCTGTTCCCCATGGCGATTCGGATCTTCTGTGTCTGGTAGTATAGGTCTACCATCCACCGAAGGTCTGAGGCGTGTGACTCGCTGACCACGTGCCTCTCGGCTACTGTCTGCATGGCTCGTCTCCCCCTTTCGCCTTAGTTTCGCGTTCCTCCGCCTCGGTTCACGCCTCCCTCAAGGCTCGCGCTCCTCTCACGGTCCTCGTCGAAACTACAGGCTCGCGCATAGTTTTCGGGCCACGCCCACAGGACGGCTCGCGTCAGCAGCAAGGGAGCACGCCCCCATGACGGCTTCGCGCTCGCCATACGAACATCGCACAAAACCAGGCTCGCGATTCAGTCATGGAGCACGTCGCTCTCACGGCTCGCGCCTACCCTACAGGGCCTCCTCTCTACCCTCGGCTCGCGTCTTCCGATCGTACCTAGCGTCGTAGACGGCTCGCGCAGCTCTTTCGGGACCCGCGAAACCCGAGGGCTTGCACAAGACAAGGCTGAACCGCGCTCGTTTCTCGGAGCACGCAAATGGTCAGCGTCACGAGAGGCTTGAGCATCTTGCTCTTGCCCCCCATATAGGGGAAGAAGGACGCCCTACTCCTCCGCAATCTCCAGGACTCCCCGGCGCACGCCGTGTCTCAGCGCCGCCCCGCGACTGGGCATCCACACGTCCACGCGCCGCCTCCACCTGGGATGCATCCGGTCCCAGACCACGTACTCCCGACCGTCCAGGACCACGCGCTTGCCGCAACCGGTCCGCTCCCACAGGTCCTCACTCACAGCCAGGGTCCCGGGACGCACCGGTCCGCAGGCCGCCACGTGCGGGTCCGAGTCCGTCTCCGCAGGGTGGGACGAGTACGCCGTCACGGTCACGGGGATACGCGCCACCTGCGCCTGGGTCCGCTCAGGGACCAGGTTGCGACGCGGAACCGGGGTAGGCTCGACCGTCTGCCGCACCACCCAGTATTCCATGGACGACGCCAGGAGCCAGAGCAGGAGCACGAAGACCGCGTACAGGACCCAGGGACGTCTCCCGCGCCGCGTCTCGACCGTGTAGAGGGTCGGTCCCCACTTCATTGCCCTGTCACCTCCTTCGCCCGCATCCACCTGTCGGCCTCTTTCTCCGCCTCTCTCAGGTGGTCAAACAGCTCGGCCTCCGTATCAGGCTCCCACTGGTGGACAATGGACCCGCCATAGTCGCTCCTCGTGAAGCGCACCACAGGACCGGGAGGCTCGCCATTGTCGGCCCAAAAGACCTCTACCGCCACACGGACCACGGGAGAGGTGCCGTACCGACGCACGTAGGCACCGTCCGGCTCCTGCCGGTATTCCGACGGAAGCCTGCGCACAACCCTCAGCCACTCTTCGTAGGTCATCCCTCACCTCCGTTTTCCTCCAGGGCCTTCAGCACCTCATCGGGCGTTACGCCCGGGTAGTCCTGGAAGAAGTGCGAGACCGCGTACAGAGGGCCATACCTCCGCACGTACTCCAGGTAGACCTGCTTGACGTCCATGGCTCACCTCCTTTCCCACCATTCCCAGGCCCAGTCCAGAAGCCTCCGCGTGAGCGTGTAGGCGAGATACATCAGGAGCACGTCCACGCTCACGACCAGGGCCTTCTCCGTAAGCACAGAGAGCGTCACAGGCGGCATCCAGGACACCCACAGCATGGCTCGCACCCCGGGAAAGAAATGGTGCCCTGTGGGAGCTTTGCACCCGTACCGGGCGAGCGTCCCTTCGTGCGCCGGCCCCGGGCACCCCCAGGCCGGGGAGGTGAAGCAGGGGTCCGCGACCCCCGTGCAGGCCCGCACTAGCCGTGCACACCCTAGTTATACCGAATCTGAGCCGCACGCATGACCTCCACGATCCGCGTGAACACCGACACGACCACCGGGCGCGGGAGACGGATGTCCCGCACGCACACGGCCTCCACCATGCGGTCCCGCAGGGCGTCCCACTCCCTCTCCTGGTACAGACGCAGGCACACCGCGCACGCGGCCCACGTCCGGCCCAGGGAGACCGCGTAGTCCCCGTGGCGCACCACCACGTCCGTCCCCACGTCCAGGACGGTGGAGGCCCCATCGTCCAGGCAGAAGTCACAGATCACGCTTCCTCCCTCTTCCGCAGGGCCAGCGTGACGGTCGTGCCGTGCATCTTCGCGAGCCAGTCCCGCAGAGCCACCGGGTCCACCTCGAAGGTCCACGTGGACTCGTGCTCCTCGTCCACCACCACGGACCGCAGGACCCCCTTGCCCGTCACGCCGTCCACGTCCAGGTACGCGAGCTTGCCCAGCCAGTACGCTTGAGCCTTCAAGGCACTAGCCAGGTCCTGCGCGGGGACCACGAACGTGCACGTGGCCCGCACGTCGTCACCGGAAGCCCTCACAGAAGCCTTGACCAGAGTGGCTGTCACCTGCATCCCGTCAGCCTCCTTCCCCGGTGCGTACTACCGGCATCCTGCCCTTCCAGCTACGGATTTCGATCACCCGGTACTGCAGCTCCTGCAATGCGTGCGCCCAGTCCCTGCGCTGCGCCACCACCTTCTCCAGGTCGTTCATGGGAGGCAGCCGCACCGGGGACCGGTACATAGAGTCCAGCACGTCACACCGGCTCCCGTCCCAATGCCGGTACGAGACGGACCGACGCGTCACCACCACACGCACTTCCCCGTGCGGGCACGGAATCTTCATAGCCTGCATCCCGTCACCTCCTTCACGACGTACTCGAACGCCGACAGGACGTCCCGGAAGACGACGCCGAACCGCTGCCGAATCTGCTCCACGGTGCTCCCCTGCGGTCCCACGTAGTCCCGCACGATGACGGGCAGGACACGGGCATCAGGTCCGCCCACGTTCTGCATCAGACTCCAGGGCCAGTCCCCGTCGCTGATGATCAGCACGTACCGGGCCGAATCCTGCGCCCACCGGCCGCACCGCTCAACCACTTCGTGCCACCTCTCGAATAGCAGGTGCACGTTGGTCAGGCCCCCGCTCCAGTCCGGGAAGACCATGCCCGCGTCCAGCGACTCGTCGAAGCCCTTCATCACCCAGATATGCGTGCCCACGTCCACCACAGCCACCCGCAGGTCGTGGGCCTGGAACGCATAGAGCGCGACGCAGAGCTGGGCGGCAGCGGCGTGAGCGGCACTCGCGGGGAGCGGGTCCTTCACGGGGATGTCCGTCGAGCCGTACATGGAGCCGGAGACGTCCCGCACGCAGAGGATGTCCGCACGCACGGGGATGTCGCGCCTGCGTCGGTACACCAGGCGCTCGGGCTCCGTGGTCAGGAAAGAGTCCAGGTACGCCTCCACCTGCCGCTTCAGGTCCACGTCGCCGTCCCGCGTGCGCGTGACCTCCCGCCCCTGCAGGCGGAACAGCAGGTCCGCGAGCGCGGCGATCTCGTCCGCATAGAGGTCCCGCACCGTGGTCGCGAAGTGCCGCTGGAGACCGGGCTGCTTGGCAAGAATCTCCGCGAAGTCCGACGCAGACACCATGGAGGCCAGGTCACGGGCCAGAGCTGCAGTCCGGTCCGCAGGCATCGCACCCCACGGGTTCGTCGCCGTCTCGGGTTCCTCGTCCGACCGGTCGGGCTCGAAGTCGTCCGGGAGGACGTCATCCTGCGCGTCCGTCGCCGCGTCGGGCTCGCCGGAACCGGAACCCTGGTCGGACGCCCTGTCCTTCTCCCCTTCGCCCTTCTTCCGGTCCGGGTTCCCGGCAGGTACGTCGTCGGGCATGGGCTGCACGTTGCGCACCGCGTACTCCAGGACCAGGGACCACAGCCACTCCGCAAGCCTCACGGACCCGACGGCCCCCTCTCCCCACCGCGATCGCACGTGCAGGATCAGACGCGGGGCCAGGGACCGGAACAGCCACTCCCAGCCACCCGGCACTTCGCCGAACCGAACGATGCGGAAGATGGCCTCCCCCGCCGCCTTCATGTACCGGTCGAAGCTCATGTAGCGAGCGGCAGGGAAGGGCAACAGCTCCTCGCATTGGAGCATGCGACACGTGGCCACGTAGGGAAGGGCAGCCGGGTTGTCCCGCACGAGCTGGTACTCGACACGGGCATCCTCCAGGGTCTGGTACACGTCGTCCACCCATTTGGCCGGGTCCAGCTCCCGGCCGTCCGGCGTGTAGAACAGGCCCGTGTCCCGGGTCTGGCGGCGCACCCGGTTCGTCAGCCTCTCCCGCGCTCCTCCGGCCGCGTCGCTGTGGCAGATAACGTGCGCGACCTCGTGCGCCAGAACCGCCATCTTCTGGTGCGGCTGAAGGTCGCCGCGCACCTCGATCCTCAACGGTCGGCCCTCCTTCTCGCGGTGGTGGACGCGGCCGAACAGGCCGTACAGGTTCGCCTCCACGACCTCGACCGGGATGTCCAGCAGGGACAGGGGATCAAACCGACGGCTCATCCCCCACCTCCACGGCGAGACGGGCCACGAGACGATCCCGGACCCGGACCGGCAGGTACGGACCCATCATGGCCGACACCGCGATGTCCGCCAGGTCGTGGCCCAGGGTGGTGACCCGGACGGAGACCTCCCGCACGCGCGGGTCCGCATAGACCTCGGACACGGACGCGGGGCTCCGACGGTGGATCGCCTCGTACAGGCCCACCGCGACAGGTTCCGGGACGGGCTTCTCCACCGGGTCCCTGCGCAGGTACTCCGCCTCGATCAGGGAAGCGGCGGCGACCACGTTGGACGCGCAGAGCGGGGCATCGGGCTCCCGCACGTCCACGACGGCTGACGTGAGGAACCGGACGACCCCCTCGCAGACCGGAGACCCGGTGCGCCGCAGCATCTCCAGGGCGATCTCGACCTCCTCCTCGTAGCCCGGGAAGTCCACCCAGATCGCCACGACCCTGCGCCTCAGAGCGACCGGGAGCGGGTGGTTGCCGTGGTACGTGTGGGGGTTGTGGGCCAGGATGAACCGCGTGGAGGGCTTGGCCCGTGACGTGATCTCGCCAAGACCCACCACCTTGATCTCATCGTTGCTGAGGGCGCTGTTCAGGGCGACCATCTCCTCGGGATGGGCGTGGGTAAACTCGTCCAGGAAGACGATCCCGCCCTCGTCCATGGCCCGCATGATCACGCCCTTCACGGGGACCAGGGACCCCTGCACCATCCGGAACCCGCCTACCAACGTGGTACGGCTCACGTCCGGGCCTAGCTGCAGGTAGTACGCGGGGACCCGGTACCGCTTGGCGTAGGCCCGCATGAGCGTCATGCCCATGAGGGTCTTGCCGGTTCCCGTGGGTCCGACCAGGGCCAGGGGGTTCCGCGTCTTCGTGAGGACGTCCCACGCGCGGCGCAGGACCGCGCGGGACTTCTCGCCGACAACCTTGGGCATCACGCACCTCCGTTGTGAAGTTTTGGAACCGGGCCGGGGGTCGGACCCGCCCGGGACAGGGAATGCTACTTCTTCCCCTTCGGCTCCTTCTTCACCTCCTTCTTCGCGACCTCGCTCGGCTTCGCCCGCGCGGGACGGACCTTCCTGGGCGGCGGCGCGGGCTCTTCCTCCTCTTCCTCCTCCCAGTCGAACTCGTACTCCTCCTCCTCGCCCCCCTCGACGGCGACGGCCTCTTCCTCCTCTTCCTCGGGCGGAAAGGGCTCCTCTTCCTCTTCCTCCTCCTCCGGCTCAGGCTCGCGCTTCCGCACCGGAGCGGCGGAGGTCGGACGGGCGGGACGGGAAGGAGCGGCGGCAGGACGCTCCGCAGGCCGCGTGGCAGCGGGGGCCTTCTTCGCGGGCACCTGGACGTAGCGGCGGAGGATCTCCTCCAGCTCGTCCATGGTCATGCTCGTGAGGGCGTAGTAGACCAGGGGCCACTTGTGCGCGACCTGCGCCCCCGTCTTGTGGTCCCCCTCGTACTGCGCCTGGAGAGCTTCACTCACCAGGCTCTCACCGGTCAACGGCATCCTTCATCACCTCCTGTTGTTTTGGGCTTCCCCGTAAATGCTACTTCTCGACGGCTCCCCGATAGCGACACCTCCCTTCATCGGTTCTCACTAATAGTCTACCAGACCGGTCAAGGAAAAGCTAAGTTTGTGTAGCATTCAGCAGGTCGAGCGCCTCAGCGGCCTGCGTCAGGATTTCCAGCATGCTCTCGCCCTGCCGCTCGGCCTCTTCTAGCTTCTCGGCCTCCCCCACGACCACAGGGTACTGGGTCTGGCAGACGATCCAGGCGTACCGCTCCGAAGGCGGCACCACCAGGACCCGGAACCGCTTGGTCTTCAGGACCCGGTACTTCATGACGTACTCCCAGGCCATCTCACACCCCCACGCGGAACCCTTTCGCGATCCGGCCCAACCCCTCGATACGGAACACGTACTCGATCCCGGGCGCGGGTCTCAGGACTACCACCAGCAGAGGACGTTTCCCCGCCGCTGCCGCCTGATCCAGCAGACGGTTCCACACGCGCGGGGACACGTAATAGAACCGGGACCGTCGCGCCTTCACCTCGATCAGCCGGTCCTCCGTGGACGCATCCCCTTTCTCCCACCACGCGGCCCCTGAACCTGGGTGTCTCCGGCCTCCAACGCTCCGGGCGACCTCACGCTCAACCCTGCTATACCAAGCCACCGCTCCACCTCCGGGTGCCCGGGGTCCACCACCAGACAGCACAGCCGCTTCCCGATGGCGACGGCCCTCACGAACGGGTGACCGGTGATCCTCACCACCGTCAGGCCCGCCCGTTCGAGCACGTGTGCGCCGGTAGCTCCCCTGTCCGCTTCCACGTCCGGTACGCCTCCGCAAGCTGTCGCGCCTTGGCCTTCATCTCCCGCAGACGCTCGGGCTCCGCCTCCACCAGGTAGGTCAGGTACTCGCCCGTGTCCTTGTTCTCCACGTGCAGGATGCCGCGTCGAATCCCGGTGGCGAGGAAGTATACGTGCAGGCGGTCGATGAACGCCTTCGGGGGAGACCCGCGCCGACGGACCTCCTCCCACAGGGTGGACCGCATGCCCTTGCACTCCCAGACGTAGCGTTCCCCCTGGATGTCCAGGATGGCGTCCGGCGTGCAGATGAAGGGACCCAGCATGTACGGACGCTCCACCGCAAGCGCCCATCCCATGCGGCGGAACAGCTCCTGCCACTTCTCATGACGCACCCGTCCGTCCCAGAAAACCAGCAGCCTCTGCGTGGGGTGCCGGTACGTCTGGGGAGGCGTGATCGCGCTGTCCAGGGCGCACCGCACGCAGAACGGGTCGTCCAGCAGGCTCGCATGCAGCTCCCTGTGCCGCAGCGCGTCCTGACGGGTCGCCTCCTCCTGGAGGTACTGCGCGACGCCCATGTCGTACCACAGCAGGACGTCGGGCTTCTGGAGGACGGAGCCCAGTCTACCCATCGAACCCCCTCCCGAATATAAAGTTAGCCTTCGCGGTCACCCACGGGCGAGACACCTTGCTCTTCGTCACCCGCATGGCGACCACGTGGCCGACCCGGACCCGCTCGTTCCCGGTCCGCTTGTAGAGGAACCCGGCCCGCTGCAGCTCCACCCGCAGGTGACAGAAGTGCCGGAGCGCCCTTCCCCCGGGGGTCACCAGGGCATCCCCGTACAGAGGCCGTCCGATCGACATCAGCTCCCGGAGCTGGTTCAGGAGCAGGACGCACGTCTGGCTCTCCCGCTGCAGCAGGATCACACGCCGGAGGGTCTCCGCCATGAGCAGGGGGACCACTCCGGGACTCCTGTGGTCGATGTCCTTCTTCACGGCCGACAGCGGCTCCAGGGACCCCACGGAATCCAGGACCACCAGGGCCGCCGAGCGCTTGACGGCCGTCAGCAGCGCGTCCAGGATGGCCTCCGCAGGGGCCGGACGCACCACCACGAGACGGTCCACCGCGACCCCCTGCGCTGCGGCCCATACGGGGTCAAACTGGCCCTCCCCGTCGATGAACCAGCAGACCCCGAGACGCTGCCCCGCTCCGAGCGCACGGTACGCCAGAGTGGTTTTCCCGACGTTCTCCGGCCCGTACAGCTCGACCACCTTCCCGCGTGGCAGGCCTCCGGCCACCAGAGAGTCGAACGCCTTCACGCCCGTGGGGATACGCGGTAGGTTCGCCTCAAGCGCAGACCCCAGGGTTACAACATCCGGGCCGTACTTCTTCCTCAGCTCCTCGACAAGGCGTAGGACTTCCGCGCGAGCAGGTTCTGCCCCAGGCGCAGAGCGTCCACGAGCTTTCGGTGCCATAGCGACTCCTTTCCACCGTCCCGCAGGACGAATGCCGGGTGGACCACGCAGAGACACACCGCATCCAGGCCCAGAAGCTCGGGCTTGAGGACCCGCCCGTGGTGGGACCGGATACCCCACAGACCGGTGGCGCAGTAGAGCGCCTCATTCCCCACGCAGACCAGGAGACGCATGCGCCGAAGGGCACGAAGCTCGCGGGCCACGTTCTCCCGCTCCCGGTCCACGTGCCGCCGGATCACTTCCGGCGAGGTCGCCAGGAGCCTGCGTCGGAACACGTTCGTCCGGTAGACGCGGCTCCAGTCGTACCCCGCCTCCTCGAAGCACGCCTGCACGTACCGACCCGCAGGACCCACAAAGGGCTGTCCCTGCTGCTCCTCCTCGCGACCGGGACTCTGCCCCAGCAGGACGACCTCCGCGTCACGCGGTCCGTAACCGCCTACGATCACACGTCCGAAGTCAGGCATCTCCTCCCTCCAGTCCCCGTAGTGCCCCTGCCTTGCGAAGCGCGGCAAGGACCCGCGCGTTGACCACACGTCGGTTCTTCGCCACAAACGCGGCCCACGTCTCAGGGGTGAACGGAGCGTGCTCCTCGATCAGCTCCGCCGCCTTCCACCCGACGTTCTTCAGGTGCCCGTACCCGATGCGCACCCCCTCCTCCTCCAGGGAATGGTCAGCCGTCGCGTTCACGTGGGGAGGCAGGAAGCGCACCCCGCGCCGGGTCATCTCCCGGACGATCTGCCGCTTCTTCTCCTCGTTCCGCTCCATGCGGAGAAGGGCCAGCATGAAGTCCAGGTACCGGTACTTCTTCAGCCACGCGGTGAGGTAAAGGAGATAGGCGTACCCCGCCGCGTGTGCGCGGTTGAATCCGTACTCCTGGATGCGG
>VAPR01000822.1_pt1 | contig 17990 bp, 15 predicted proteins | sample 3380701 | NCBI WGS metagenome assembly VAPR01 (sample SAMN11536904, study PRJNA540576) | hot springs metagenome | isolation source: hot spring wet sediment | place: Spain: Lobios | collected 2014-01 | reverse complement strand
TCCGATCCATCGCATGGTCGCCTCCCCTCGGTAGTGGTCTCCTTTAGCCGTAGCGCACCCGTGGGTCCAACAACGGATAGCACAGATCCGCCAAGAGATTCCCCGCCAGGATGGCCAGGGCGGACGTGAGCACCACGCCCAGGATCACCGGTACGTCCACCAGCTGGATCGCCTGCCAGGCGAGCTGGCCGATGCCGGGCCAGCCGAACACCGACTCCACCACCACGACCCCACTCATGAAGGTCCCGACGTCCAGACCCACCATCGAGACCACCGGGATCAGCGCGTTCTGCAGGGCATGCCTGAACAACACCCGGCGAGGGCTCAGGCCCTTCGCCCGACCGGTTCGCACGTAGTCCTGGTCCAGGACCTCCACCAGGGCCGACCGCATCACCCGCGCGTACCAACCACCCCCCGCCAGGCCCAACGTGACAGCCGGCAAGACCACATGCTGCCACGTACCGTATCCCCCCAGCGGGAACCAGCCGAACCGGAAGGACAAGACGTACAGCAGGAGCAAACCGACGGCGAACGGGGGTGCGGACACTCCGGCAAAGGCCGCAACCATCACAAGCCGGTCCACGGTGGAACCCCGCCGCACGGCTGCGGCGATCCCCGCGGGCAAGCCCAGGAGCAGCTCGAATAGGATGCCCGCGCCCATGAGCTGCGCCGTGGCCCCCAGCCGGGACCCCACCAGTTCCGCCACGTCCACCTTCTGCACGTACGAGCGCCCGAGGTCTCCCCGGAGGAGGCGACCCACGTAGTGCACGTAGCGCTCGGGGAGAGACCGGTCCAAACCCAGCTCCCTCCGGATCTGTGCCACCACGTCGGGGTTCGCGCTGCGTCCGGCAACCATCCGAGCGGGGTCGGCCGGGAGCACGTAGAGTAGGACGAAGGTGAGCAGGCTCACGCCCACCAACACCACGCAGCTCTGCGCCAGCCGGCTGGCTAGGTACCGGATCATGCGCGCGTCCCCCTTCGCGGGTCCAGGGCGTCCCGCAACGCCTCCCCCACCAGGTTGAAGGACAGGGAAGTCAGCAGGATCGAAAGGCCGGGGAACGCCACGAGCCAGGGTGCGTCCAGAAAGTAGGACTGGCTCTCGTTGATGATCCCTCCCCAACTGGGCGTGGGGGGCCGCACCCCCACGCCCAAAAACGACAGGGACGCTTCGAACAGGACGGTGGTGGAGACCCCGAGGGTTCCCCACACCAGGAGGGTGGGGAGCAGGTGGGGAAGCAGGTGCCGAGCGAGCACCCTCCCCGGCCCCGCGCCGAGGGCGCGGGCGGCCTCCACGAACTCCTGCTGAGCTAGGGACAGGGTTTGACCGTACACCACCCGACCCACCCAAACCCAGTTCACCAGCCCGATGACGAGCGCCACGATCCAAAGGCTCGGTCGGAGGATCGCCGCGAGCGCGATGGCCAGCACCAGCGCGGGGAAGGCCATCATGAGGTCCAAGAACCGCATGAACAGCACACCGACCCATCCCCCTACGTACCCCGCGGTCACGCCGAGGAGTGTCCCGATCCCCACCGCGGCTCCATTGGCAACCACACCCACGACCAGGGAGACCCGGGCGCCGTACAGCAGGCGCGACAGCAGATCCCGGCCCAACAGGTCGGTCCCGAGGAGGAAGCGTCCGCCGGGGGGAACGGGCCGCCCGTCCGCGCTAAGCCCGTCAGGGTGTTGGAACGCCGGATCTGCAGGCGCGATCAGGGGCGCCAGCAGGGCCGCGCACACCACCGCTGCGATCACCCCGAGGCCGACCAGGGCCGTCGGGTCCTTGCACAACCGTCCCCACGGGGTTCGCGGTTCCCCCGCCCTCCCCGACGCGGCGGCTCGGCTCACGGCCACTGCATTCGCCTCTGCGCTCACGGCAGCCGACCCCAGCGCCCAGACGCCCACCGGCGGTAGCCGACGCCCGCGGCGAGCACGGCCACCACCGCGAGGAGCGATTCCGGGTTGTTCGCTCCGTAGCGCCCATCCACGAGGTAACGCAGGTCGACGTACGACAGCACCGCGAGTCCGGCGCCGCCGATCAGGGCGAGCAGGGGGACCCCGGCCAGGGTTTTGGCGGCCACCCCCCGGAGCAGCTCGGGCCGGCGGAAGGGCAGTAGCACAGCGCTCAAGCACGCAAGTCCGGCAGACAGGCTCAGGGCTAGGATGCTGCTCAAGACGTGCACGGACGGCGTGAAGCAGACCAGAGCCAGGAATACCTCGCCTGCGCCCACTGCGGCCCACGTGGCTCGCCAGGGCACGTGGAGCCGCGGGTGTACCTCCGCCCACTGAGGGGGTACGAGGCCGTCCCGTGCCCAGGCCATCACCACCCTGGAGATGTTGACGACGTTCTGACCCAGGTACATCCATCCCAAGCACAGGTACCCGACGGCGGCCACCGCGAGCGCCCAGGATCCCCCGAGGCTGAGGAACGTCACCTCGTGCAGGTAGGGCTGCAGGGGGAGTCCGAACCGCTCCCCCGCACCCGTCGCTAGGCCTACGAGGAACCCGGCGCCCACAGCCCGCACGAGTAGGTACCCAAGCGCTCCCGCGGTAGCAGTCACCGCCAGCAGCGCGGCAAGCATGCCCAAGGGTTGGGTCCTGCGCACATCCCTGAGCTCCGGTCCGATGAAGGCGCTGCCGATGGTCCAGGGGAGCACGATGAACGCCGCGGGCACCACGGTCAGCGGGGAGCCGGAAGCGGCCTGCGCGCCATTCCCCTCGGCCACGCCCGCATACGCACCGGCCACGTGGAGCAAGGAGAGCACTGCGCCGTCGAGGCGCACCGCAAAGCTGTTCGCGTCCTCGGTGGCCAGCGCGAGGACGGTCAACCCCACCGAGGCCACGGCCAGAACGAAGGTCCAGCGCTGAACCCGGAGGAAGGCGCGCATCCCCAGGCTGGCGAGGAGGCCAAAACCCGCGATCACCCCGGTGCCCACCAGGAAGGCTACGTCAGACCGGGCGAGCGCGTCTGCCAGCGCCAGCAGGTCCTCACGCCCGGTGTTGAGGGCGAGGGCGACCGCCCAGCCCCGCAGCCCCACCGCGGGAAACGTGTAGCCGCCGAACCCCACCCAGAAGGACAACCAGACGACCCAGTTCCAGCTCGATAGGAACCCAAGGGAAGGGCCCAGGACTTCGCCCACGTACACGTAGTCTCCCCCGAGTCGGGGTATGATCGCCGCGAGCAGAGCGTACGTGGAGACCACCGACGCCGCCAGGACGCCTGCCAGCAGCACGCCGGGGACCAGACTGGACGGCGGCGCCACCTGCAGGGCCGTCACGTACAGGTAGACCAGGGCGAGGGCGAACGACGTGAAGTAGACGTTGTACACGAACACGTCCCAGGCTCGAGCGGCGCCCGGTCGCGGCGCGGCTAGCGTGGTGGCCTGTGGCGTCCAGGTACGCAGTAGCGCCCGCAGGGAGACTCGCGGCACCCTGTGGAGGGGTGTCGAAAGGTTGCTCCCGGGGTGCAGCGTCCGATCAGCCACGGTGGGACACCGCCCGTAGCCAAAGGTCTCGCCAGCGCCCCAGGTGGTCCGCCACCGCCGCCTTGGCAGCCTCGGCATCCTGCTCGCGCAGGGCGTCCAGGACGCGGCGCAAACCCTCGGCGGGCGCGCACGCATCCACCCGGCTGAGCCCAGGCAGGCTCACCCGCAACTGATCGCAAAGCTCCTGCCAGATGCGAAGGAGGCGCCTTGAACCGGAGAGACCCACAAGCTGCGCGCTGAACTCCAGGTCCCGCTCCGCCGCAGCCTCTACGTTGTCCACCCGGGCGGCCTCTTGCGCGGACTCCGCCAGCTGCTCGAGGTAGGCGAGCTCCGCGAGCCGCCCTTCAGATGCCAAGCGACCGGCGGCATGGCCCTCCAACAGGATGCGCAGCGCGAACAGCTCCTCCACGTCCTCGGGTCCCAGCCGGACCACGAACGTGCCTCGGTTCGCGAGGCTGACCACCAGACCGCGCTGCGCCAGCCGGGCCAGAGCCTCCCGCACGGGCGCCCGGCTCACCCCGAGCACCTCCGAGATCCTGGACTCCACCAACCGCTCCCCTGCGGCCAGCCGGCCCTCCAGGATCGCCCGGCGGATGGCTTGCTCCACGGCCTCCGTCAGGCCTCGGCGGCTCAGTGCGGGGAACACGCCCTCGTCCATAACCCGTCGACTGCCGATTGTCGGCAGTTCTTCGTCGCTCCCTGTGGCCTCTCCTGCCAGCGGCGCCCACTAAACACGCTGTGCGCACGGTCAGCAGCAGGTCTCCTCGCCGCGCGGGGGTGGGCCGACAGGTTCCGGGGCCTGGTCTTCGGCTACGCTTAGCCGGTGGCCAGGGCCCTCTTACTGCTTCACCGCGCCACCTCTGCCAGCACCGGCATGCCCACGGCCCGGCGGAGCGCGGCGAAGGACGTCCACCGCGCGGCCTGAGCCTGCAGCAGGCTTTCTTGCACCGTGGCAAACTGGGTCTGCGCCGCAGCGACCTCCAGCAAGCTCCCGACCCCTGCCTGGTAGCGGCCCTGCGCCACCCGCAGCGCCTCTGTCGCCGCCTCCACCGCCCGGCGGGCCGCCTGTTCTCGGGCCGCGGCCGCTAGGTAGGCGAGCCGGGCCTGGAGCGCGTCGCGCCGTGCCTCCAGCCGTTCCTGCTCCAGCGATGCCCGCGCGGCCTCCAGGCTTGCGCGCGCCGCCTCCACCCGGGCTTGCCTCTGGCCTCCGTCCGCGACCGGGACCGATACAGACGCACCCAGCGACCAGCTGCCAGGAGGCGTGGCGCCGCTTCCAACGAGTATGTAGCGGCCGTCCAACGTCACCGCCACACCCCCTTGGAACATGGCCACCGCCAAGGCTGCTTCCGCGGCAGCCACGTTCGCTTCGGCCCGCAGCACCTCGGGGCGGGTCAGCGCCCTACGGGCCGCCTCGTCCTCGGAGAGGTCGAGGGGGGGCGGCGTCCCGGGCGCCGTGAGGGTAAGGGGGATGGCGGAATCGAGACCCAGCAAGACACGCAACGCCTCGCGGTTCGAAGCGAAGTCGGCCTGGGCCTCCAGCAGTCGGACTTCCGCCGCCGCCAGCTGGGCCTCTGCGGCGACGACATCCGCCTGGGGCGCGGTGCCCGCGTTGACCCGGGCCCGGGCCCCTTCCACCTGCAGCCGTGCCTGGGCCACCACTTGCTGGCGCAGGGCGATGAGCTGCTGACTCAGCACGGTGTTCATGAACGCCTGCACCGCGCTGAGCGCCACCTGATTCTCCACGGCCGCGGCCTGTGCCCGCGCGGCCCGGGCCTGCGCCTGCAGTTGGCGGATCTGTGCTTCTCGCACGCCGCCGTCGTACAGAAGGTAGCTCACCAACGCGCTCACCTGGTAACCCGTACCCGCTCCTGAAGTCGAGGAGGACGCGAGCAGGGTACCCGACGGTCCAAGGGCCGCCTGGGCCGCCGCCACCTGCGCTTCCGCGGCCAGAGCCGCGTTTCGGGCAGCCCTGAGCTGCGGGCTTCGCTCCAGGGCCATGGCCACGGCCTCCGGAAGGGAAAGGGGTCGGCCCTCCTGTGCGGGGCCTTGAGGAGTCAAGGCGAAGGTCATCAAAAAACACAGGAGCACGCCCCAGACGCGCATCCGCACCTCCCGCCTGTTTAGAACCCGTCCCCGGGGGTTCACCGATCTTCCCACCGACCCTCCTGACTCTCCCCGCCGCCTGCCACCACCGCGGGACGGGCCACGGGACGGATCAACCCGCGCCGGCTTCGGAACTCCGCGACGCTGGTGTACAGAGAGGGGACCAGGAAGAGGGTCACGAGGGTGGACAGGGAGAGTCCGCCGATGACGCTTCGGGCCAGGGGAGCCTGCAGCTCTCCCCCCTCTCCCAGACCCAGGCTCGCGGGCAACAGGGCGAGTACCGTGGTCAGGGTCGTCATGAGCACCGGCCGCAGCCGAGCCGAAGCGGCGTCCACCACTGCTTCGTAAAGGGGCAACCCCTCGTCGCGGTGCCTCTGCAGGATGAAGTCCACGAGCACGATGGCGTTGTTCACCACCACACCCGCCAGGACGATGAGTCCGATCAAGGACTGAACGTTCAGGGTGGTCCCGGTGCCCCACAGCAAGAGGAACGCGCCCACCAGGGCAAAGGGCACAGAGGCCATGATGAGTAAGGGTTCGGTGAGCCGTTCAAACTGTACGGCCATCACCGCGTACACCAAAAGCACCGCCATCACAAAACCCGTCATGAGACCCCGGTTTGCCCGCTGCTGCTCCTCGTACTCCTCGCTCAGAGCCACGGAGAACCCCGCGGGGAGATTCAGGCCCGCCAGCCGGATACGGATCTCCTCCGCGGCGCTCCCGAAGTCCCGGCCGCTGAGGCCCGCGGTGACGTTGATCACCCGCTGTCGCCCCCGGCGGGCGATCTGGGCGGGACCTACGGCCCGCACGAGGCTCGCCACCTGCCCCAAGGCCACCTGGCGACCGGAGGGCGTCGCGAGGGGGATGGCCAGGACGTCCCGAGCACCCTGGCGGGCCTGTTCTTCCAGTCGCACCACCACCTCCACCTCAGTCCCTCCCTGCCGGAACACGGTGGCGGCGGTCCCTCCCACCGCAGTCTCCAGGGCGGCGGCGATCCGCCCGGGGGTCAGGCCCACTCTGGCGGCCTTCTCCAAATCCACCCGCACGGCGAGTTCCGGCGCCTGCTCCTCCCGTGCGATGGTGGCGTCCGTGACACCCCGGACCTGCTCCAGGATCTCCCGAATCTGTTCCGCGAGCCGCATCCCCTCCTGGAGGTCGAACCCCCGGACCTCCACCGAGATGGGATCCCCGCCCGACCCGAACCGAAAGATGTTGAAGGCGCCCGCGCTGGTGCGGATCGCCACGCGGCCCCCCGGCACCGCCAGCGCCCGCCGGAGGCTCGCGGCCACCTGCTCGGTGCTGCGAACCCGCTGCGTCCTGGGCACCAGGCGCATGCGCAGGCTTGCCCGACTTCGCCCGCCGGGTCCAAAGGCCGCGGTCCCAGAGGTCACCGTCAGGAACTGCACCTCTGGAGCGACCCGCGCCACCGCGGCCCGCATCTCCTCCAGGTGCCGGTCCATGGCATCCAGGGACGTCCCCTGTGGGAACTGAACGAAGGCAAAGATCTCCCCCTCGTCCACCTGAGGAACCAGCTCGGTCCCCAGAGCCCGGAACGCGACCACCCCCACCACGGCCATAGCCACACATCCCAGCCACACCGCCCCGCGGCGGCGAAGCAGATGTTCCAGGGCGGACCGATACACCCCCTGAAGGGCATGAAACCACCTTCGGCCACCTCCCCGGGGAGCTGGAAGCCAGGAGGCCAGGAGGGGCGTCAGGGACAGGGAGGTCACGAGAGAGCACAAGAGCGCGAAAATGACCACGTAGCTGAACTGCACGAACATCTGGGTTGTCACAGCGCCGGTGCGGATGACCACCACGGGCAGGAAAACCACTACGGTGGTCAGGGTAGACGCGGTCACCGCCCCGGCCACCTGTTCCGCGCCCCGTTGGGCGGCCGGTCCTGCCATTTCCCCTTCCTCCCGCAGCCGGAAGATGTTCTCCAGCACGACGATGGAGTTGTCCACCAGCATCCCCACGCCGAGGGCCAGCGCACCCAGGGTCATGAGGTTGAGGCTGTAGCGGGACAGGTACATGAGGGCGAAGGTGGCCACCAGGGAAACCGGGATGGCCACCGCCACCACCAGCACGCTGCGGGGATCGCCCAGAAAGGCGACGAGCACCACCACCGCCAGGGCCGCCCCCATGAGGAGGGCATCCCGCACCGCCCGGACGGAACGCCGGATCAATTCCGCGTTGTCCCCGACCACCTGGAACCGTACCCGGGGGAGCAATGGGCGCATCCTCTCCACCTCGCGCAGCACCCCGTCGGAGACGGCTACGGTGTTCACCCCGGGCTGGCGCCGCACCACCAGGAGGACCCCCGGCTGGCCGTTGACGCGGACCCGACCGGTCTCATCCCCGGGCGTGATGGCCACCCGCGCAACGTCCCGGAGGTAGACCACGCGACCGGCTCGCACCGCCACCGCGGTGTTGCGGATCTCCTCGAGACCCGTGAACCGACTCAGTACCCGTACCGCCAACTCTTTGTTCCCCTCCGCCACCTGCCCCACAGGCTGGGAGAGGTTCGTGGCCCTCAGGGCGTTCACGATGTCCGACTCAGACAGCCCCAGAGCGCGCATCCGGCCCGGATCCAGCTCCACCCGGATCTCTCGCCTGACCCCGCCCACCACCTCCGCCACCGCCACCCCCGGAATCCGTTCCAGTCGAAACAGCACCTGGTCTTCCGCCAGCTCTCGTAGGCGCACGGGATCTGGCGCGTCGGGAGGGGCGTTGAGGAGAGCGATCTGCAAGATGGGGAACTGGGAGGGATCAAACTTCAGGACCACGGGGGTTGTCGCACCCTCGGGAAGCCTTCGCCGCACCCGTTCGATGGCTGCCCGCAGATCGCTGGCGGCGGCGTCCAGGTCCGTGCCGTAGGGGAACAGGACGGTCACCCGGGAGGTCCCCTGGCCGGAAGTGGACAAGATGTCCTGCACGCCTGGGACGGTGCTGGCTGCTTCCTCCAGCACCCGGGTGACGAGGTTTTCCACCTCTTCGGGACCGGCCCCCGGATAGTCGGCGGCGATGGTGAGCCTGGGGAAGGTCACATCCGGCAGCAGGTCGATGGGTAATCCGAGGACGGAAACCGTCCCCACCAACACCACCGCCGTGAAGACCACGAGAGTACCTACGGGCCGGCGAAGGGATAGACGGGGTAGACCCCTCACGGCCTTCCTCGAGGTCTGGAACGCTCTTTGGCTGGTGCTGCGAGAAGACGGACGGGAGCTCCGTCCCGCAGGGTCTCCTGGCCTTCAATCACCACCAGCTCACCTGGCCGCAGCCCGGAGACCACCTCCACCTGGGTGCCGTCCGAAATCCCCAGCTGCACCGGCCGGGCCTTCGCAACACCTCCTTCCACCACGAACACCATCTGCACCTGGTTCCTGCTCACCACGGCCTCCACGGGGACTGCCAGCACGCCCTGCCGCCGCGCCAGGATGAGCTCCACGCGGGCTGTCATCCCCGGGCGGAGCCACCCTCCGGGGTTGGCGATCTTCACCCGGACGGAGGCGGTGCGGGTGTCCAAAGCCAGCACCGGTGAGATGCGCAGCACCTGAGCGGGAAAGACTCGCCCCGGAAAGGCGTCCACTTGCACCGTCGCGGGCATCCCCACCCGAATGCGGCCCACATCCGCCTCTGCTACCGCCACGGACGCCTCCAGGGTCCCCAGTTGAACCACGTTCAGCAACCGCGTGCCAGGGGTCACCGTGTCCCCTGGATCCACCGCGAGGTTGGCCACGACGCCCTCCGTGGGCGACCGGACGATCCGCTCTGCGAACAAGCTCTCCGCCTGACGCACGGTCACCTCCGTCTGCGCGAGGAGGCTGCGGGTCTGTCGCAGGTTGACCTCGGCCTGATGCAGCTGCGCCCGGGCCTGGCGCAGCCCAGCTTCCGCCTGTCGCAGTTGAGCCCGGGCGACCTCAACCTCTTCCGGGGACGGCCCCCTTCGGAGCAGCCTTAGCTGTTCCTGTGCTGCTCTCCACCGCGCCTCCTGGACCGCCAGCTCCGTACGGGCCGCGTCCACCGCCTGCTGGGCTACGAAACCCTGTCGCAGCAGCTCCTCGGCCCGTTGCAGCTGCGCTCTGCTGTACTCCACCGCCGCCTGCGCCTGGGCGACCTGCTCTTCCGCCTGCCTGATCTGCTCAGGAGCCGCGCCCGCCAGCAGTTGAGCCAGCCGCGCCCGCTGGGTCTCCAGGTTGGCCTGCGCGTGTTCCACCTGCGCCTGCTGGGTCCGCACCGCCGCTGCGGCCTGCTGCAAGGCGATTCGTTGCGTCGCCCGCGCGGCCCGCGCCTGTTCCACCTGGTAGCGGAGCTCTCGGGGGTCGATCACCACCAGGACCTGGCCCGCGGCGACCGCATCCCCCTCCCGCACCTCCACCCGCTCCACCACCCCGGAGATGCGGGGGAATACGTCTGCGATGCCAACGGCCACCAACTCGCCCACGTACCCGGCCCGCACGACCAGCGTGCTGGGGCTTGCGGGCCTTGCGCGGACCTCGGCGGCCCGCGGGCCTGGGGAGGGTGAGGGGCGCGAGGCGGGCTCCCTTTGCCCCGCGTCCATGGCTCGCCAGGCCAGAAGCGCTGCAGCGGCCACGGCCAGCCCGATCCAGACCCGCCTGCGCATGCGCTTCAGCCCCCCAGGTATCGCTGGAACCAGTCGAGGGTCCGCTCCCAGGCCTGGCGGGCTGCCTCCGGGTGGTAGCGGGATCCCGTATCGTTGAAGAAGGCGTGATCTGCCCCGGGGTAGATCACGATTTCATGCACCACCCCGGCCTGCGCAAGGGCCTGGCGCAGAGCCGGGATGCCCTGGTTGATCCGCTGGTCCCGCTCGGCGTAGATGGCGAGGACCGCGGCCCGAATGCGCGGCACCTGGTCCAGCGGTGGGTTCGGTCCGTAGAAGGGGACCGCGGCGCGCAGCTGCGGGCTTGCCGTTGCGAGGCGCCAGGTCATCCCGCCGCCGAAGCACCAACCTACAGCGCCAAGCCGGTCGGAGCGCACGAAGGGTTGCTGGCCCAGGTAGTGTACCGCGGCCACGAGCATGGCGACCAGTTGCTCCGGCGGGGTCCGTCCGAGCAGGGCTGTGACCTGGGCCGGGTCCTGGAACCGGTCGGTCCCGCCCTCGTGGGACGCGAGGTCCACCGCCAGCGCTACATAGCCCACTTTGGCGAGCCGCCGGGCCACGTCCTTGATGTGCTCCACAAGCCCCCGGTTCTCGTGCACCACCACAAGTCCGGGCGCCTGCGGCCGGTTGCGCGGCCGACTCAAGTAGCCCAAGACGTCCGTGGACTCGTGTCGGAACGTCACCGAGGCCACCTGGATGGTCGGGTCGTCCGCGGGCACGGTGACGCCGCCGGTCTGTTGCGGCGGGGGCGCCTGCGCGGCGGCCTTGCCCACCTCCGTGGCGGACGCCGTCTCGCCCACCGAGCTCAACAACGCGAGGGCTGCGGCCTGAGAGCCGGCGAGGATGACTACCCTGCGTAGAAACTCGCGCCGGTCCAGCCTGCCGTGCCGGTAGTCCTCCGTCCACTCCTCAAGCACGTACCGTCCCAGGTCCGTGATGCGTCCTTCTGTCATGCCCTCCCCCCTTTTCACCTTGGGCTCAGGGCACGCGGTGCACACGGGTGCCCCCGTACACCGCCGCCACAAGGCCCACTGCCGCGAGCAACGCGATAACCGCGGAGACCTCCACCCGCCTAGTCTCCCAGCCCACTCGGCGCGCCAGACCTCGGTAGACGCCCCTGAGAGCCTGCGCGGAGCTGGCGTGGAAGTACTCGCCGCCGGTGATCCGCGCCATCTCCTTCAGGGTGGTTTCGTCCAGGGGGCCACCGACGGTCCAGAACACGTCTGTTTGCACGGGCCGACCAACCCCCACGGTGTACACCGTGACGTTCTGTCGGGCCGCGGCCTCCGCCGCCTCCAGGGGGTCCAGCCCCGTGTTGCTGCGGCCATCCGACAGGAGGATCACCGCAGCTCGCGGGAGCCAGGGACGAAGGGGTGCGGGCTCCCCCGGCCTGGGCCGCAAGCGGCCCGGCAGGGCTGCCAACGCCTCCAACAGGCCATCCCCGATGGCGGTCCGCGGCCCGAAGCTCAGGGACTCCAGCGACCGCACCACCGCCTCGCGGTCCAGGAGGGGCGGGTGGAGCAGTTGTGCGGTGCCTGCAAAGGCCACGAGGCCCACCCGTACGTCCCGCGGCACCGCCCGCAGGAACTCCTTCGCCGCCTGCTTGGCTGCTTCCAAGCGGTTGGGCTGTATGTCCTGGGAGCGCATGCTCCCGCTTGTGTCCACCGAGAGCACCACCGCCGCTTCCCGCGCCGGGAGGCGGACGGGTAGTACGGGCCGGGCGGCGGCCACGACCACCATCGTGAGCGCTCCGAAGTACAGATAGGCGGGGCCACGGCTGGCGTACCCCTGTATGGAGATGTCTGCGACGCCCGTGTGCACGAGCCCGCGGGCCACCCGGCGCCGGCTGACCCATAATGCTCCCGCGGCCAGCGCTCCCACCCCCAGGAGGCCCCACAGCGCCCCGGGCCACAGGAACCCCATCACGCCTACGAACTGTCCCGCCTGGCGACGAGATCCACTTCCAGGGTCACGTCGTCCTCGGCCCGGACGAACCCGAGGATGCTGGGCGGCTCGAACCCGAAGTCGGTCATGCGAACGCTCGTGGCCGCCTGGGCCCGTAACTCCGTCCCTGCCAGGCGCACCGTCGCCCTCCAGACCACCCTTCGGGTTACCCCGCGTACGGTCAGGTCGCCCACCACTTGGAGCTCCACAGGCTGGCCTTCCCGGTAGCGGGAAGGCGCTCCGCGCAGCTCCGTGGATACGAACCGCGCTTCGGGGAAGCGGGCGGACTCCAGCCACCGCTGGCGGATGGCGTTGTCCCTGCGCGGGCTGTCGGACTGGAGGGCGCTCAAATCCACCACGATGGGACCGACTCGACTCCTCGCCGGATTTTGGCGGTCCACCAGCACTTCCCCTCGCACCTCCCTTGTTCGACCGACCGCCACGTTGAACCGCCCCTCGCCCAGGAAGGTCTCCCCGACCCGGTAACGGGCTTCCGATGCGTCGGGGACGACCCGGTAACGCTCCAAGGCCGGCTGCGCCGCGGTCGTCGCCGTGGCGACCAGCACCGCCACGAGCAGGGCAAGGCGAGCCACGACCGTCTCACCTCCCGCACGGGTTGGTCCGTGGACGGATCCACGGTACCCGGCGCGTGTAACCCGCCGGTGAACGTCCCCTCAGTCGCGGTTCCTGTCCTCCTCGGGTTCCCGGTCTGCCTCCGGCCGCGCGGGTCGGGTCCTGCGCAGCCGCTCGTTGAACTCCTCCAGCCGTGCGGCCACCCGCGCGTGCACCGTCCCCTCCGGGAATGTCCCGTCCGGCTGCCGCTGCCCGGCGGGCAAGCCGGTGAGGACCTCCAGCCCCTCGTCCAGCGTCCGCACCGCCCACACGTGGAAGCGGCCTTGGCGGACCGCCTCCACCACTTCCTCCCGCAGCATCAAGTTCCGCAGGTTGCTGTGAGGGATCACCACCCCTTGCCGGCCCGTGAGCCCCTTCGCCTTGCACACCGCGTAGAACCCTTCGATCTTCTCGTTCACTCCGCCGATGGGCTGGATCTCCCCCTTCTGGTTCACCGACCCCGTGACCGCGATCCCCTGCCGCAGGGGGATGTCCGCCAGAACGCTCAGCAGCGCGTACAGCTCCGCCGCGGACGCGGAGTCGCCTTCCACTTCCTCGTAGGTCTGCTCGAAGGTCAAGCTCGCGGACAGGCTCAGGGGCCGCTGTGCCGCGTACTGTCCCCCCAGGTACCCGCTCAGGATCAGCACGCCCTTGCTGTGGATGGGACCCGAGAGGTTGATCTCCCGCTCGATGTTCACGACCCCCCGGGTTCCCACGAAGGCGCGGGCGGTGATCCGCGTGGGTCGGGCGAAGGCGTAATCGCCCAGGTGCCACACCGACAGGCCGTTGATCTGCCCCACCACCTCGCCGTCCACGTCCACGTACAGCTGGCCACGGCGGATCAGCTCCTGAATTTTCTCCTCGATGAGGTTGCTGCGGTACACCCACTCCTCCAGGGCGCGCTGAACGTGGCGGGCGCTGACCACGGGGGTTCCGTCCCGGTCGGCCCAAGCGGACGCCTCCACCAGGACCTGCTTGATCTCGCCAAACCGGGTGGTCAGCTTGTCCTGGGACTCCGCCAGCCGCGCGCTGTACTCCAGGATCTTCGCCACCGCGGTGCGGTCGCACGCGCGGATCCCATCGGAGGTCCTCATGGCACACAGGGCCGCCGCCACGCGACGCATGTTCTCCTCGGTGCGGGGCATCACGGAGTCGAACTCTGCCTTCACGCGGAACATCTTCCGGAAGTCCTCGTCGTAGCGATACAGCAGGTAGTACACCTCAGGGGGTCCGATGAGGACCACCTTGAGGTCCAAGGGGATCGGCTGGGGTCGCAGGGTGGCGGTGGGGATGAGGCCGTACTGCTCGGACAGGTTCTCGATGCGCACCTGCCCGCTCCGGAGCGCCCGCTTCAGGGCATCGTACGAACCGAGCTGCAGCAGCAGGTCTCGCGCGTTCAGGATGAGGTAGCCTCCGTTGGCCCGGTGGACCGCCCCGGGCCGGATCATGCGGAAGTCCGTCACCATGGTGCCGAGCTCGCCCCGGTACTCCACCTTGCCGAACAGGTTGTAGTAGGAGGGGTTGGTCTCGAACACCACAGGTGCGCCCTCCAGGTCGCCGTTGTCCACCAGCAGGTTCACCTCGTACCGCTCCAACACGCTCCGCCGCAGGGCCGCGAGAGGGGGTGGGAGCTGAGGCTGACTCTCCTCTTCCCGGAAGGCGTCCCTGTGCTCCAACACGTCCTCCTGGAGCGCATCCAGGTACGCCACCACTCCAGGGAGATCCCGGTAGCGCTCCCGCAAACGGTGGATCGGGTCCTGGATGGCGGCCAGCACCGCATCCCGTTCCAGCTGCGCCACCGCCTCCCGGGCCTGCCGCTCGACTCCGCGGACTTTGCGGACGGCCTCTGCCACCTCCTCTTGCAGCTCGCGGTTCGCCTGGGTCAGGCGGTCCTTCAAAAGCCCCGGCAGTCGGTCGAACTCCTCCTGGGTCATGGGTTGGCCTGCGGGCCCGGTCGGCACGGTGGTGATGCCGAGGGGTGTGCGCTGCACCAGGAACCCCTTCCGGCGCGCCACGGCCTCCAGCTCCTGCCAGATGCGGTTGGCCTCGGCCTCGAACCGCTCCAGGGTCTGCCGGCGCATCGCCTCGAACTGCTCGCTGGCCAGAACCTGGCGGATGGCGTTGCGGATCTCGTCCACCAGGGTCGCCATGGCGGAGGCGAAGTTGCGGCCCTCCCCAGGCGGGAAGGAAAGCGCCAGCGGCTGGCTAGGGTCCTTGAAGTTGTACACGTAACACCAGTCCCGAGGCGTCGGTCGAGCCCTCGCCACCTCACGCACCTTGAGCTGGGTGTAGGTGGTCCGGCCGGTCCCCGCTGGGCCGACCACGAACACGTGGAACATGGGCTGCTGCACTGACAGGCCCAGGTCCAGGGCCCGCACGGCACGCTCCTGGCCCACCAGGGACTGCTCGGGCGGGAGATCCGCGGTGGTCTGGAAACCGAGCGTGTCCGGGTCACAGAACCACCGCAGGCTTTCCGGAGGCACGCGCAGGTGGTCCCAGTTCACGTCCATCTCTCTCCTCCTCGGTGCTGCCTCGCCCGGAATGACTCAATCGGGTTTCTTGGGCGGTGTTCCGAACTGAATGATTCCCGTTTGGCGGCCAGCTCCGGCCTTGCGCTGCGGGATCCGCGGGTGTTGGCTCAGGTCCAGGTTCAACGCCTTGCCGCAGGCGCACACCACTCGCTCCGTCTGGCCCGCGTCCACCCACGTCCGCCCCTGCCGCTGCGCCCGCTCCCGCAGGACCGCGAGCGCCCCGCTGGCCTCCTCCTCCGCGTCCTCCCGGGCGCCCTGCTCCCGCGTTCCGTGTCCGTAGAGCGGGTAGATGACAGCCTTGGGGTAGTACACCGCGTACTCCCGGCCGCACCGCCCACAGTGAAAACTCAGAACGAGCGCCACAGGCTCACCCTCCTCCCCCATTCTAGGGCCCCGAGGCGTCTCGCGTTGACTGCGCGGGCCGCGCGGCGCAGCATGGAGCCAGCTCAGAAAGGAGGGGGTCGGGATGCCCGCAAGCTTCATCGCCCTGTGGGGGAAGCCGTCCCACGTGGAGGAGTTTGACCGGCACTATCAAACGGCGCATATGGAGATCGTCCGGCGCTGGCCCAAGGTGCAGTCTTACACGCTGATCCGCGTCACAGGGTCTCCCACGGGAGGAGAGGTCCCCTACCACCAGGTGTTTGTGGCCACCTTCGCCACCGAGGAAGACCTCAAGGAGGCACTGCGCAGTCCGGAGGTAGCTGAGGCCGGCAGGGACGCCGTGGACATGGTGCGGCGGTTCGGCTGTAGCCTCACCGTGCTCACCGGCGTCCAGCAGGGAAGCAAGGATTGACTGGCGAACATCTGTGCGCCTACCCTTACCCTGGTAGCCGGTAAGGGAGACGTCCGGTACATGGTGCCGCAGCTGGTCGAGATCCGGGTCAAGACGGTGCTCAACCGCGTTCGGGGGATGGGGTTCGGGTGGTCCGTCAACCCCTACCGAGGGTGCGCCCACGGGTGCCCCTTTTGCTACGCCAGGCGCACGCACTGGTTTTTGGATCAGGACGGGATCGAGGAGTGGTCCACCAAGGTGTTCGTCAAGGTCAACGCTCCGGAGGTCCTGCGGGCTGAACTCCGGCGGCCGTCGTGGAAGCGGGAACTGGTCGCAGTCGGCACCGCCACAGACCCCTACCAACCCGCGGAGGCCCGCTACCGCATCACCCGCGGGGTGCTCCAGGCGCTGCTGGAGTCCCGTACGCCGGTCAATCTCGTAACCCGCTCTCCCCTCGTGCTGCGGGATGTGGACGTGCTGGTGGAGCTGGCGCGCACCGCCGGGGTCACGGTCTGCGTCAGCGTGGCGACGCTTGATCCACACTTGGCTAGACGGATCGAACCGACCGTTGCGCTTCCCCACCACCGCCTGAGAACGGTCGCCGAGCTCTCCCGGGCTGGCATCCGCACCGGCGTGATGCTGGCACCGGTTCTGCCCGGGCTCACCGACGATCCGCACGCGATGGAAGCCGTATACCGGGCCGCCTCTGAGGCCGGTGCACACTTCGTCTGGCACAACGTCTTGCACCTGGGCGAGGTGGCCCGGGACGCGTTCTTCAGCTTCCTGCGGACCCACCGCCCCGAGCTCGTGCCCGTGTACGAGGGCTTATACCCCAAGCGCTACGCACCTGCTTCCTACCGGCGACGGGTGGCGGCCCAGGTGGCTGAGTGCGAGCGTAAGGTGCGCCTTCACCCCCCTCGGCCGCTCGAGCCACCCCGGGCGCCCGAGCAGCTGGCACTGCTCTAGGCGCCCGCGGCCCGTAGCTCCAACAGGAAATCGCGCACAGCCGCCGCGGTCGCCTCCGGCGCCTCCAACATCGGCAGGTGGCCTACATCGGGCACGATGACCAGCCGCGCCCTGGGCAGTGCCTCGGCCATAGCCCGGGCGGTTTCCGGGGGAGTCACCCGGTCCGCCGCACCCACCACGACCAGCGTGGGTACGGCAACCCGGGCTAGGACCTCTCGGCTGTCAGGCCGCTCCCGCATCCCTTCCAGGCACCGAACGAGGACGTGTTCGGGCACCGCGTGCGTAACGGTGCGCAGCTGCTCCACAATTTGGGGCCGGTCCCTGCGTGCCCGATCGCTCAAGAGCCCGGCCAGGAACTCATCCAGGAATCCCGACTTTCCCTCCCGTTGGATCCGCTCTATGGCCGCGCGGCGCCTGGCCTTGGCCTCCTCGCTGTCCCCTTCGGCCCGGGTCCCAACCAGTACCAAGCCCTCGAGCCTGTCGGGCGCGCGTACCACCACACGGAACGCCACGTAGCCGCCCATGGAGTGGCCGCCCAGCACAAACTTCTGCAAGCCCAGGGCGTCTGCGAGGGCTAAGACGTCTTGCGCGAGGACGTCCATGGTGTAGGGGCCTTCGGGCTTGTCCGACCGGCCGTGTCCGCGGAGGTCTGGGGCCACGACCCGCGCGGCGTCCTGGATCCGGCCCGCCACCTCCGACCAAATGGCCGAGGAGAACGGGAAACCGTGCAGCAACAACAGAGGGGAGCCGTTCCCCCACTCCTCGTAGTGCAGCCTGACGTCCCCCACCCGGATGTCTGGCAACTCCGAGAACCCCCCCCTGACCCGCGCAGTACGGCCGGGTTGCGCCCGTGGCCGCCGCGGCCTTGCCCGCGGTGTAGAATCGGTCCGGGGCCGTTAGCTCAGTGGGTAGAGCGCCGGGCTTTTAACCCGGGCGTCGGGGGTTCGAGTCCC
>VAPR01000821.1_pt1 | contig 17991 bp, 13 predicted proteins | sample 3380701 | NCBI WGS metagenome assembly VAPR01 (sample SAMN11536904, study PRJNA540576) | hot springs metagenome | isolation source: hot spring wet sediment | place: Spain: Lobios | collected 2014-01 | reverse complement strand
ACTCCTCCCTGGAGTTGTTGTGCTCTGGTCACTCTTCCGTAGTTGGTGAGATAGTCGATCCTTACCGTCTGGTCCGAATCGGAAGAAAGAGTCAGATAGAGCTGGAATCCGGGTCTTAGAGAACCTTCCGGACAGACAGCAGAAAGAGCCGGATTGCCCAGGTTCTCGGAGATGGAATCGAGCGTGGCGTCTGTGAGGACGGAGACGCTGTCGGAGAACCAGTTCGAGACATAGACGCGGCTGGTGACGGGGTTGACTCCGACGCCGTACGGGGCGCTGCCCACACCGATCATCGCGAGAACCGAGTTGGTGCTGCCGTCTATCACAGAGACGTTGCCCGAGTTGAAGTTCGCCACGTAGATGCGGTTGGTAAAGGGATTAACTCCCACGCCTCGTGGGCTGGTGCCCACTCCGATTGCGGTAACGATCGAATTGGTAGAGCCGTCGATCACCGAGACGGTGTTGGAAGAGTAGTTCGCCACGTAGACGCGGTTGGTGGAGGGATTCACCCCCACGCCTCGTGGGGTGATGCCGACACCGATTGTGGCAACCACAGAGTTGGTCTCTCCGTCTATTACGGAAACGGTGGTTGAGTTTCCGTTGGCCACATAGATCCGGTTGGTCAAGGGATTCACCGCTACATCAATTGGGTTGAGGCCCACTCCGATCGTCGCAACCACGGAGTTGGTCCCTCCGTCTATCACCGAGACCTTATCGATGCTCCAATTCGCCACGTAGATGCGGTTGGTAAAGGGATTCACTCCCACTCCTACCGGGCCGTCGCCCACCGAAATCGAAGTGAGCACAGAGTTGGTCGCACCGTCGATCACCGAGACGTTGTTGGAGTTTGCGTTCGCCACGTAGATGCGGTTGGTGGAGGGATTCACTCCGACGCCCCAAGGGGCGGCGCCGACCGCGATAGTCGCTTTCACCGAGTTAGTGTCTCCATCTATCACCGAGACGTCGTTGGAGTTTTCATTTGTCACGTAGATGCGGTTGGTCGAGGGATTCACTCCGACGCTACGTGGGGCGGCGCCGACCGCGACGGTGTCGGTCAGAGTAGCGGCATCGGCTGAAGGGTCGGGGGGTTGGCAAACAAGGGATGCGACTATCACAACCAGCGCCACTATGGCGTATCTGGAACAAAGAGAGTGTTTGCCTTTCATTTCGCCCTCCTTGGGCCTTTTGGGTCGGCCGTACGAAGAAAAAAGAGCTTCGGTCCAAGCAAAAGACCCGAGGAGAGGACCTCTTATTCGGACCTGGGGCTTTTTTCTCCGAGAGCTTTGAGCATACAGACAACCGCGTTCTTTTGCCACGGACCGCAAAGAAGCCGATCTGATTTGGAAACGACCCTTCGAGAACGAGAAGACGGCTGAGAAAAAGAAGCGGAGGGCCTACGCCCCGCCCCTCGTCCTCTATGACCGAAGAGATCTTCCTTCTAAAACCCCGTCGAGTCCCGGACGGTCCGCCTTCTATCCGTCCCGCAGCACCGATGAAGCGGTTGAAATAAAGCGGTGCGGAAATCATGGCTGTTGCCAGAGTGATAAGTGCAGCCGGGGAGTATCTTGCATGAAGCAGTCACCCGAAACCGTCGAAATCAACGTCGTTTCAGGGGACCGGCGCCGACACGAGAGCTCGTAGAATGGGATTGTCAGAGTGCGAGCCGAGAGGTACAAACTGGCTTCTCCTGTTATTGATTCCCGCATAAGCCTTCGAGAGCTTTACCGCTGTGGAGCAAAAGAAACTAGAGCTGGGCGGCACGTTCATTTCGTACATAGAGGCCGGTGCCGGGCCGACGACGCTCCTGATACCGCCACTCGCTGAAGGTTCTTTCCTTTACAGTCTCCAACTCGAAAACGTGCGTGAAGGCAGGCGGTTGGTAGCCTTCGACAATATCGGGTCGGCGCGATCCGACAGACCGGCGCTCGAGTACCGGCCGATCGACTACCTCCGCTTCGCCGCCAGATTCCTCGACAAAGTCGTACCGCCGCCGTCGGTCGTCTGTGCACATGGAGATGCAGCTCCGCTCGCACTGGCTCTGGCTCTCGTCCGACCGACCGCCATTGGAGAGATCGTATTGACAAATCCGAACCTCGAAGCGGTAACGAACTCGAAAACGAAGTCTCGGCGTAGAGAAAGCATTCTTTCCGGCAGCCTGATCGGCCGGTTTGCCAGAGGAGTGATGGTCGAACTGACCGTAAGAGCGAAGCTTCGCCGGATATCGCGTATAGGAAAAGGGAAACATCCGAACTTCTCTACGACGGCCCTTATGCAGGCTCTGTTGGGGCCCGGATTCAAGACCGTTGCACTCCGTCGAGCCGCCCACGCAGCCGAGTGGTCCGAGTGGACCTCGAGAATGGCCGAGATATCTCAACCGGTAAAAGTTCTCGTAGGTAAACAAGTCCGCTCCCGCCTGGCGTCTTCATTGTCTATCTTGGAGCGAGAGCTTCCCCGAATCGAAGTCGTCGACATTGACGAAGCGGGAGCTTATCCAATGATCGATACCCCCGACGAATTCATGAGATTGCTCCTCGACGAGCATCGGGCCCGACCGGAAGGAACGCTTTGAGCCCACAAGAAAAGGTGATCTACAGCGGAATAGTGGCATTGACGATGATCTGGTTCTGGCTTTGGTCGGTCGTAGACTCCGCCTTAGGAGACCCCAAAAGATTCAGAACAGGATCGAAAAGTCTGTGGCTGACTCTGTGTCTTTTGATCCCGACAGTAGGCGGGGCCGTCTACATGATTATAGGACGCAACTACAACAAAAAACCGGCCTAGAAAGCGACCGGGAATCTGATCGCCAAAGATAAGGCTGCCGACGCCACATGGACCGTCAAGATTGTGTCTATCTCGATCATGCTGCGAGCACCCCTCCCTTTGCAGAGGTGGCCGCCTACACCGCCGCGCTCATAGAACAGTTCCCCGGCAATCCTTCCGGCGTCCACCGCCGTGCAAGAAAGGCGGCAGCGATCGTCGACGAAGCAAGGGAGCGCATAGCAAAGGCGACGGCATCCGATCCGAAGAACGTAATCTTCACATCCGGCGGAACCGAAGCAGACAATCTGGCCATAAAGGGGCCGGCGTTCGCCCTCAGAAAAGAAGGGCTCGACCGAATCGTCGTTTCTTCTGTGGAGCACCATGCAGTCCTCGACTCTGCGCTTTGGCTTCGCTCTTCGGGATTCAAAGTCGATCTTGCGCCGGTTGGACGCGATGGGTTGGTAGATCTCGAGGCTCTAGAGACTCTCCTGGACGAGAAAACGTGTGTGGTCTCTTGCATGACCGCGAACAACGAGACCGGCGCCTTGCAGCCGATACGCGAGATAGCAGAAATGGTAAGGGAGAAGGCCCCACACGCAGTGCTCCACACCGACGCATGCCAGGGCTTTGCGAGCATCGATATTTCTCTGGAGCGCCTGGGAGTGGACGCGCTTACCCTCAGTTCCCACAAGATAGGAGGTCCCCAGGGGGCCGGCGCTCTTGTGCTCCGCGAGGGCATACCGATCGAGAAAATCGCTCACGGGGGAGGCCAGGAGCTGGGGCGCAGGGCCGGTACTCAAAACGTCGCCGCCATAGCAGGGTTCGGTCTCGCTGCAGAACTGGCCGCTTTACGACGCAAGGAATTTTGCGAGAAGACCAAAAGCTTGCGGGACGACTTCGAGCGGAGAGTTATTTCATCGTTTCCATGGGTACGCATAAATGGCGCAGGGGCGCCAAGGCTTCCACACATCTCGAACATGGCCTTTGCGGGCTTGCAAGCAGAAGACATCCTCGTTCTCTTGGATAGGCGCGGGGTTTGCGCTTCGGCCGGCGCCGCTTGCTCTTCTGGAAGCCTCGAGCCATCTCACGTGCTGGTCGCTATGGGCCTGTCACCAAAAGAGGCGCGATCGAGTGTACGGTTTTCGTTCGGCCACACCAGCACCCCTGCAGACGTAAATTCCGCCGTCTCTGCGTTGAAAAGCGCGTTGAGCTCGCTTCGCCCCTCCCGAAGCGACGACCGTGTGCTTTCACGAACATGAAACGGGTGTTGGTCGCCATGAGCGGAGGCGTCGATTCCTCGGTCGCCGCCGCCCTGCTCGCCCGATCCGGCTATGAGGTGGTCGGAATCACGCTCCGCCTGTGGAATGGAAACGGGGGGTTCTCTGAGACCGGTTGCTGTACGGCCCTGGATGCCGCGGATGCCCGACGGGTCGCTTCGCAGCTGGGAATCGACTACTACGTATTCGATCTAGTCGAACCCTTCGAAGAGAAAGTCGTCACCCCTTTTATCGAGTCTTACTCGATGGGACTGACACCGAATCCCTGTGTCGAATGCAACCGCTCCATCAAGTTCTCGATCTTGATGGATCGGGCGGCAAAGCTTGGTTGCGACTTTGTAGCTACCGGACACCACGCACGCATCAGGCGCCCGGATGGACCGCAATCGGACGAAGAAGGCAGCGAATCCTACAAGCTCCTCAGAGGAAAAGACCCCGCCAAAGACCAGAGCTACGTCCTTTATATGTTGGATCAAAAAACTCTCGGGCGACTGTTGCTTCCCATAGGCGAGATGACCAAAAGCCAGGTGCGTAAAGTCGCCGCCACGATGGGATTGAGAACGGCTTCCAAGCCGGAAAGCCAGGACGTCTGCTTTGTGGGCAAAGGGGGAGTCGAAAATTTCCTCTCCTCCCGTAAAGCGCCACTCGAGCGTTTCAGAGTCGTCGACGATCACGGCAACGATCTGGGGTTCGTTGCCAGAAATGCGCTGACCGTGGGTCAGCGGAGAAGGCTCGGGGTCTCGGCCGGCTCTCGTCTCTATGTAAAAGACATAGACCCGGAGTCGGGCACTGTCACGATGGCGCCCAAAGAGAAACTCTTTCGCACCAGCCTGGAGGTCTTCGATTTCAACTGGGTCTCCGGGACGCCGCCGTCTTCGGCGATCCACGCCGAGGTGCAGGTTAGATACAACGCTTCTCCGACTCCGGCCAAGCTATTTCCCCTGAGCGACGGCCGGGTGCGCATCGAGTTCGACGAGCCGGTATGGGCGCCGGCGCCCGGCCAGATTGCGGCGGCCTATCGAGGCGAGGAGCTACTCGGCGGGGGCGTTATCGACCGCCACATGACCGAGGTTACCTGATGATGAAGTACTTGGCCTCTGGATGGTGTACGACGACCGCAGATACCGACTGCTCGGGATGAAGCTGGTACTCTTCGGAAAGTTCTACTCCGATGCGAGCGGAATCAAGGAGTTTCACTAGTTTTTCTTGATCCTCCAGGTTCGGACAGGCGGGGTATCCGAAAGAATACCTCGATCCTCTGTATCCCTGTTTGAACAGCCCTGCGAGGTCTGTGGCATCTTCGTCTCCGAATCCCCACTCCTCGCGCATCCTTTTATGCCAGTACTCCGCAAGAGCCTCGGTCATCTCGACCGACAGGCCGTGGAGATACAGGTAGTCCTGATACTCCCCTTTCTCGAAGAGCTCGCGTGCCTTTTCAGCGGCCGATGATCCCATTGTCGCTATGAAAAAGCCTACGTAATCGGTCTCTCCGGAACCGACGGGCCTGAAGAAGTCGGCGAGGCAAAGCCTTCTACCTGAAGGCTGGCGAGGAAATTCGAACCGCACGATCTCCCGGGATCCCTCCCCCGGCTCATATACGATCAATTCGTTGCCGTCGGAATTGGCCGGCCAGTAGCCGTAGACGACCTGAGGAACCAGTAACTTTTCCTTCTTGGCCCGGCCCAACCAAGCTCTAAGAGTCGGCTCGGCGGCGGTCTCTATGAGGCGACGGTACTCGTCCTCGGACTTCGATCCCCGCTTGAACTGCCACTGATTTCGAAACAGAGCCGTACGGTTGAGATAGGTTGCGATTTCGTCCAGGTTCAAGCCCTTGACGATTCTCGATCCCAAAAACGGCGGCACAGGAATGTCCACGGTCGTCGACACGTCGGATCGCACGGCCTCTTTGGTCTCTGGGCCCCCCTCGCCCTTTATCAAGCTCTCTCGAAGAGTCGAGACCCTCGTCGTAGGGCGGCGACCATAATCATCAGGCAAATCTCCCGAGCGCTTCGCCTCCATGAGCTTGTCGATCGTGTGCAATCCTTCGAATGCATCCTTGCCGTAGAAAAGCCGACCTTTATAAACCCTTCGGAGGTCCGCCTCGACATAGCTTCTGGTAAGAGCGGCCCCTCCTAAGATGACCGGCCAGTGCGTGCGGCCGAGTCGATTCAATTCCTCCAGGTTTTCTTTCATCACCTGAGTCGACTTGACCAAAAGCCCCGACATGCCGAGCACATCGGCCTGATGCTCGTCCATCGCTTTGACCATTTCCGAGATCGGAACCTTTATGCCCAGATTCACGGTCTTGTATCCATTGTTCGACAAGATGATGTCTACCAGGTTCTTTCCGATGTCGTGCACATCGCCTTTGACTGTCGCGAGGACCACGGTTCCTTTGCTCTGGCCCTCTGCTTTTTCCATGTGCGGTTCGAGGTACGAGACCGCCTGCTTCATGCACTCAGCGGATTGCAACACGAACGGAAGCTGCATTTTCCCGGCGCCGAAAAGATCGCCAACGACTTTCATGCCCTCCAGTAAGAAGTCGTTTATGATGCGCAGCGGGTCGTATTTCTCGAGGGCTTCGTCGAGGTCTGCCTCCATTCCGTTGCGGTTGCCATCGATGATGCGTCGTTTCAGTCTCTCCTCTACCGGCAATGAGTCGAGATCCGACTCCTTGGCGGTGACGACCTCCACGCCTTCGAAAAGCGCCATGAACTCTTGAAGCGGATCGTATCCGTCTCTTCGTCGGTCGTATATGAGATCTTGCGCTATCCGCAATTGATCCTCGGGGATCTTAGAGAGCGGGATGATCTTTCCGGCGTGAACGATCGCCGCGTCTAGCCCTGCTTCGATGGCCTCGTAAAGGAAAACCGAATTGAGTACCGGACGCGCGGCAGGATTGAGCCCGAAAGAACAATTCGACACGCCCAGAATCGTGAATACGCCGGGAAGCTCTTCTTTTATTCTCCGGATCGCCTCTATCGTATAGGCGCCGTCCTTGCGCAGATCCTCCTGGCCCGAAGTGAGGGGAAAAGTCAGGGCATCGAAGATTAGATCCTGTGGCCTCAGGCCGTATTTTTCGACGGCCAGATCGAAAATGCGATGCGCGACCCTGAGCTTCCATTCGACGGTGCGGGCTTGCCCTTCTTCATCGATCAGAAGCGCTATGCAGGCCGCGCCGAACTTTTTAGCGAGTGGACAGAGTTTGGCGAGTTTGGCCTCTCCGTCCTCGAGGTTTATCGAATTGATAACAGACCTTCCCCCGAGCTTGGTCAAACCGGCTTCGATAACCGCAGGCTCGGTAGAGTCGAGCACGATCGGAATCGTCGATTGGGTGGCGAGGCGCAACGCGAGCTCGGACATATCCGCTACGCCGTCTCTGCCCACGTAATCCACGCAGAGGTCGAGGACATGCGCCCCCTCGCCTACCTGGCCTGTCGCAATCGAGACACAGCGGTCCCAGTCGTTCTGGAGCATTGCTTCACGGAATTGTTTAGACCCGTTGGCGTTGGCGCGCTCTCCCACGATCAGAAACGAGGTCTCCTGTCGGATCGGCGTCGCAGAATAAAGACTGGACAGCGATGGCTCGAGCGAAGGATGGCGTTCTACCGGGCTCCTCTCACCGATAGTACGAGCGAGTAATTCGATGAATTCGGGGGTGGTGCCGCAACACCCGCCCACGGCGTTAGCCCCGAGTTCGTCGACGAACATCTTGTGATACGACACGAATTCCTCAGGTGTCAGCGGATATCGAGGGCCTTCTTCGGATAACTCCGGCAAACCGGCGTTCGGCAGCACGCTGATCATCTTCGGACTCATTGCCGACAATGTGCGCACATGCTCGACCATCTCCTGGGGGCCGGTCGCGCAGTTGAGTCCTATAAAGGCGATATCGTACGGCTCCAATGCGACGATTGCAGCCGCCATCTCTGTGCCCAAAAGCATGGTGCCCGTAGTTTCGATCGTTACCTGAACGATGATCGGAACGCTCTTGCCGACCCTCCGAAACGCCTCGTGCGCCCCCGCAATCGCCGCCTTGGATTGAAGAATGTCCTGACAGGTTTCTATCTGGATAACGTCCACCCCGCCTTCGACGAGTGCAGCAATCTGGTCGGCGTATGCTCTCTCTAAGAATTCGAACGTTGTCTGACCCAGGCTCGGAAGCTTGGTGCCCGGACCGACCGATCCCGAGACGAAACGGGGCTTGTCGGTGAACGAAGCGGCGACCTCTCTCGCCAGCCGGGCCGCGGCGACATTGATCTCGTGTACGCGGTCGACGGAGTCGTACTCGGCCAGCACCACTGCAAAAGCACCGAAAGTATTTGTTTCGACCACATCGGCGCCGGCCTCGAAATAAGCCGCGTGTATCTCCGAGATAACATCGGGCCTAGAGAGATTCAAAATCTCGTTGAATCCCTCCTGCCCCCAGAAGTCGTCGGGCCCCAGATTGCGCGCTTGTATCTGAGTGCCCATTGCGCCGTCGAAGATCAAAACTTTTTCACGGCAAAGATCGAGAAAATCGCTCATCGGGTTCGAAGATAGCCCACAAGAGAAATACAAAAGAGAAGCTTTAGACCGGCGGTACGACGATCCAGGGCTCGGCCGGATCTATCTTTTTTCGGAGACGGCGCGACCGACGGCCGACCTGAGGTCATCCAAACTGAACGGTTTGGCCACGACCTGCGAAAATCCTTTTCGCCGGAATTCCTCGGTGGTCGCTTCGTCGACGAGACCCGATATCGCGACGGCTTTGACGGACGGATCGAGCTTCGCCAGTTCCGCCAGAGTCGCAGACCCATCGAGCCCGGATCGCATCATCGAATCCAAGACGACGACGTCGAAGGGGCGGTGCTTCTCTAGTGCTTCTCTGAATTTCTCGATTGCATGAATGGCGTCCTCGGCGACCTCTACTTCCCACCCGGCGCCTTCCAACGCCAGCTTTGCTACTTTTCTGACACCCGCCTCGTCGTCCATAACGAGAACGCGTTTGCCCGGAAGGCCCTCGGTTCCGGATGACTCTTCGGCCGGCTCTCCCCCTGGCGCTTGGATCGCGGCATCGACAGCGGGCAAATAGACGAGCACGACGGTCCCCTCTCCAACAGTGGAGAAGATGCTCATATGGCCCCCGTGTTTTTTGATGATCGAGTAGGTCGTAGGAAGGCCCAGTCCGGTCCCGCCCGCCTTTGTAGTGAAATAGGGATCGAATACTTTCTCCAGGTTCTCCGGCGGAATGCCCACACCTTGATCCTCGATGATCACCTTTACGAATTTGCCGCCTCCGAGATAGGCGCCCGCTTTGGGCTCGCCTTCCGTCACGACCAAATTTTCGGCGCGAATCGTGATGCACCCTCCCTGTGGCATCGCTTGCTGGGCATTGAGCAGCAAATTGTTGAATGCCTGGATAAGCTGGTTCTCATCTCCAAGTACCGGCCAGAGATTGTCTGCAATGTGCACCTCGTGTTCGACGTCTTTGCCTGCAAGCGCAAATGCGGTGGCTTGTGTCAGGACGCCTCGAAGATCTACCGCCTTTAGCTGCTTGGGCGTAGGTCTCGCAAACGATGCCAGTTGGTTGGTGAGGTCGCGGGCTTGGTTGGCTGCAATTTCAGCTTCTTCGATGAACTCGACGACGGGACCCGACCCTGCGCGCTCTTTAGCCAGTCCCAGGTTTGCCAGAATGGCGGTAAGCATGTTGTTGAAGTCATGGGAAAGACCGCTGGCCATCAGCGCTAGGGATTCGAGCTTTTCGAGTCGGATTCGCTCTTCGTCCCGACGTCTTTCCTCGCTCACATCCCTGATACTCAAAACGGCGCCGACGGCCTTGTCGCCTCCTGCTTTTATCGGCGCGTAGTGAGCGGCGACCTCCACTTGCGTTCCATCTTTCCTCTCCAGACGCAGCAGGGCGCCGGAGTCGATCGGCACCGACTGCTCTATAGAACTGCGCGCTAATCCCGAAACGTCGACTCTACCGCCCTTTTTATCGACGGACTCGAAACGAACGACCTCACCGAGGTCTTTGCCTAGAGCCTCGTTCTTTGGCCAGCCGGTGAGGTCCTCCGCCGCTTGATTGAAAAGGACGATCTTCATACCGGCGTCGGTTGCAATAACTGCGTCTCCTACCGCTTCGATGGTCGCCTTGAGAAGTTCTTCCTCTGCGGCGAGAGCCCGGGTCGCAGCCACTGTGTCGGTCACATCCGTTCCCACCATCACCACACCCGAGATTCTCCGAGAATCGTCTTTTAGAGGTTCACAACAGACGTCGAATATGCGACCCCTGATCTCTGCCTGGAAACAGCGGCGCTCTCCTTCCAGACAATCCGAAAAATTACGCGTGACTTCGGCCACACCGGGAGCGATCTCGGATATCGACTTGCCGACCGCCTCCGACGATTCCAGCCCGATGGCGTCGAGAGCTCTCCCCCTGATCTTCCGGCAAATTCCGTCGGAGTCGAAAATTGCGAAGATGATAGGCGCGTTGCAGACCAGCCAGTCCAGAATGGATTCGCTTACGTCTGCTTCCATCGGTGAGGAGCTAGCGCCCCTGTCATCCGCCGCAGCCCGAGCTTCGCCCATCGCCGACTCCACCTGAATTCGGGCATGAAATGCCGCGTATGCGATTTTAGCCGTATTTCGCATTTCTAAGACGTGGGCTTGCCGGTCGGATCCGCCGCCCGACGAGAGGTCGATATCTCAAAGAGAAAGACCTTTGCTCGCCGGGCATTGTCTTAGTAAAGTTATGCTCCCGCAGGAGCGGTCGATTCGGCCGTACGCACGCTGTGTGCAATCTCTTCGGTCATGCGAGTTCGCCGGCACAGCCTAGCAAGGAGATCGCGATTCCTCCGTCAAGTCAAAAGCAACGCGAACCGAGACCTCGCTTAGGCGAGATTCTCATCTACGAGCCCGATCGGAGACAGGGGATTCTGTACAGTCTCCGAGAAGGGAGAACGCTTCCATTTAAGCTCTCGGACTCCCCGGGTCTTCCCAGCGACGTACTGAGGCCCGGCATCCAAGTTCATTTCTTTACCAGTTCCACCGAAAGCGGTGAGCAGGTAGCCGTTCAACTGACTCTCGAACCGGTCGCGTCTTTAGACGCCAGACTCCGCTATGTTGCAAAACGCGCTGCCAAGCGTAAGGGGCGAACCGCCGAAAGTGTCCAGGTTCCCACGGGAGAGGACACCGAATCTTCTGCGTCTTTTCTGGACGATATTGCCTTCATGGGAGCAGGCCTTTCGTCGGTGTCGGCCCGAGGCAGGCGCGGGCTCGGGGGCGGAAAGCGAGAGCGTGACAGAATGGCAGACGATCTTAGCAGCGACGAAGAGCCGGGGAGCGACGAGGGAGAAGCGGAGTCCTCCGGGGAAGATAAATCCACAATACAAGGCGAAATGGACGTAGGGGCTGAAGAGTCTTCGGTGGCGCTCGACGAGGCCGAAGACGACTCGGCGCAGGCAGAGGCCTAGCTCATTTCTATTACGCTCTCGAACGGGCTCGGCGTCCCCACCGGCCTTGGTGGCACAGGAGGTGCGAAATCGGAGTCCTGCGGCCCCGAAACGCTTTTAGCGACTATCGTGAACAGCTCTTCGTCGAGGATCGCCAATTTAAGAAGAATTCCTGAACCAAAGCAGAGCGTTCCCCCTCTGTAGAGGACCTCCACTATCAGGCTGCTCCTTAGGATTTCGAGGGAATCCTGGTCGACGCCTGCTACCGGCAAAAGAGGAGGTACGGCGCCCTCTGCGGTATCTTCTTCAGAAGACCCTCCTTCGAAGAGCTGGCTTTGGGGAACGATGTCGAAACACGACGCGCGGTATCCGGCAATTTCGGAGTCCAGCTTTTTGTAGCCTCTCTCTGAAACAGACGGTGCGACGACGGCCAAAAATTCGAATGAACGTCGGTCGAAGAGAACGGGCGCCGATTCGCGGGAAGTCTCCCCTTCGAAGCATTGCCAAGCACCCTCGAGCATGCAAAAGATCGTCTCAGCTTTGCTCTCCAGGATGAATGCAGAAAGTGGAGCTGTTTGCCCCCGGCGTCCCCCGGGCTCCTCCAGGTAGTCTTGCTCGATTCTCCAGGATGTGACATCGCCTCTTAGGGCGTATACGAGCGAGCCCCGGCGGCTCGCCGTCTCGAGAGTGTATTCGACCCTGTGGTCGGCAGCCCGAGCCGCCTGGGACGCAGCTTCGCCAAGATCGACAGGCGCCGACGCAGGCGCCGGCTTTCCTTCGTCTCGAGGCGGAGCTTCCGTTGTCCTAGAAGAGGAACCCGTATCGTACCTGCTGCACCCCGCAGCTACGACGAAACACAGCGCGACGAATACAGTCGTCTTGGACTTCAGTGCACCGCGAGGCCGATAGTCTCGCCGCCCCGGCGCCATCGCTACGCGTAAAAAGTCAACTCGCGCTCGGGTGCGATTCGAACGATGAGGCGAACCTCGCCGGGCTTTCTGAACGGATAACTATCGCGCCCCAGGTACTTTTTTGCGAGCTTGTCGATGTGTCGGTCGGCGCCTTCAGATGTTACTTCTACGACTTTTCCTACCACCGACACCCACCTGTAGGGGTTGTTTCTGTCGATGATCATGACACCGACTTCGGGATTCTGACGGACGGCTTTTGCTTTAACCCGGCCCTCAGCGGTGTTTATCAAAAGATGCCCGTTCTCGTAGTCTATCCACACCGGAGTGATATGCGGCTTTCCGTCGACTAGAACCCCGAAAGCTGCAATGTTCGGCTCCGATGCTAACGCCTCGAGTTTTTCGCTCATTTCAGAACCATCTTCCCGCTTCCACTGCGCCTAACGCCGGGGTCGGCTTTACCGCCCCTTGAAGCGAGTTAGGTTCTCCTCTCCGATTTTCTCTCTCAGAGCGGGATCGTCGATTCCAAGGCCTTCAGTGGGCGCCAGACAGAGAATCCCGATTTTCCCTACATGCAGATTGTGGTGCACTTCGTAGGCGGCCTGGCCCGTCTCTTCCAAGGTGTAAGTTTTGGAAAGAATCGGATGTATCTTCCCCAAAGAAACCAACCGGTTGGCCTCCCAAGCCTCGTTGTAGTTGGCGAAGTGCGATCCGATTATGCGCTTGAGGTTCATCCACAGGTAGCGATTGTCGTATATGTGCATGTATCCGGAAGTAGAGGCGCACGTGACGACGATTCCGCCTCGCTTGGCCAAAAAGACCGACGCCGCAAAGGTGTCACGTCCGGTGTGTTCGAATACGATGTCCGGATCGACACCTCCTGTCATGCTTCTTATCGTTTTTCCAAACCTTCTGAACTCAGAAAGGTTGGGTTCCCCTGCGTCGTCCCAGAACTTAAAACCCTCGGCCTTGCGATCGATGATCCACTCGACCCCCATCGAGCGAAGGATTTCCGCTTTTTCTTTGCTCGACACCACCGCCACGGGAAATCCTCCGCCGTTGAGCACGTATTGACAGGCAAAACCTCCTAACCCACCTGCAGCGCCCCAAATAAGGACTACCTGACCCTGTCGCATCCTCGCAGCGTTCTCCCCGACCAGCATGCGGTAAGTGGTCGAGTTCACCAGCCCGCAAGAAGCCGCCTCTTCCCAGGTGAGATGTCGGGGCTTGGGCATCAGCGCGTTGGCCTTTACCAGTGCAATTTCGGCCAGTCCGCCGAAGTTCGTCTCGAATCCCCAAATTCTTTGCTGTGGGTCGAGCATCGAGTCCTCGTGACCTTCGGGGTCTTGAAGATCGACGACGTTGCAGTGCACCGTCACCCGGTCGCCGGGCTTCCATCTTCTTACCGCCTCGCCGACCCTCAGGACCACCCCGGCCGCATCGGATCCCATGACGTGGTAGGGCTGATCGTGCTTCTTCGTAGATTCGGAAAGCTTTCCGTAGCGCTCGAGGAACGTAAAGGTCGGTATTGGCTCGAAGATAGACGTCCAGACGGTGTTGTAGTTGATGGCCGACGCCATGATCGCCACGTAGGCCTCGTCCGGTCCGAGTTCCGGCAATGGAACCTCATCTATGTGCACCGATTTCCTGGGGTCTTTGTCCTGGTGAGCTAACCCCTCGAAGATGCCGACTTCTTCTTTTCGCACAACGGCGGCTTTGTAGGCTTCAGGTAGAGGGATGGCTGCTATCTCCTCGCCGCTCGCTCCCTCGAGAATCGCCTGTCGGATCTGGTCTATAGACATCTTCTCGCTCCTTCAGGTTGGATTGTCGTATTCGACTGCCACGGCGATATTTGGCGCAGCTAGACTAGACAAGCCGCGCATTGCGGTTCAACCGCCTTCCCTGCAAAAGGCGCTTTCACTCGAAGCAGTTTGTCAGGTTTCCGTTCTTGAGAAAGGGACGAACAATGACCGGAAAGGACCGGCCGTGGATAATGCGGACCTACTCAGGCCACACCTCGGCCGAGGCCTCGAATGCACTTTATAGAACCAATCTAAAGAAGGGGCAAACCGGGCTGTCGGTAGCATTCGACCTCCCTACTCAGCTCGGATACGATCCCGACGATCCGATGGCCGCCGGTGAAGTAGGAAAGGTCGGGGTTCCGATTTCTAGCATCGACGACATGGCTCGCCTGTTCGACGGAATTCCGCTGGCGAAGATGAACACCTCGATGACCATCAACGCCACGGCGCCCTGGCTTCTCGCCCTCTACATAGGGATCGCAAAACGCCAGAATGCTCCGCTCGCCGAGCTGCGGGGCACGACCCAGAACGACATCCTAAAAGAATACTTGTCGAGGGGAACCTATATCTTCCCGCCTCATCCGTCGATGCGACTCACCGCCGACGTAATCGCCTTTACGGCCAAGCACATGCCGAACTGGAATCCTGTAAACGTTTGTTCCTACCACCTCCAGGAAGCCGGCGCGACGCCGGTGCAAGAACTCGCTTATGCTCTCACTACCGCCATAGCCATCCTCGACGCATGCAAGGAATCCGGCCAGATCCCCGACGAAGACTTCCCCTTTGTCGTTGGACGCATCTCGTTTTTCGTAAACGCCGGAATCCGTTTCGTCGAAGAGATGTGCAAGATGCGCGCCTTTGCCGTCCTTTGGGACGAGATCACGAGAGATCGCTACGGCGTAGAAGACGAGCGCTTCAGACGTTTTCGTTACGGCGTACAAGTGAATTCGCTCGGTCTAACAGAAGTTCAGCCGGAGAACAACATCATACGGATCGCGTACGAGGCTTTGGGCGTGACGTTGTCGAAACGAGCTCGAGCCGCCGCAATTCAGTTGCCGGCTTGGAACGAGGCTTTGGGATTGCCCAGGCCGTGGGACCAGCAGTGGTCTCTCCGCATTCAACAGATTCTCGCGTACGAGACCGATCTTCTCGAATACGCGGATATATTCGACGGATCGCCGGTCATCGAAAAGAAGGTGGACGATATGGTCTCCGAGGCCAGGGAGGAGATCCGAGCGGTCCTCGAGATGGGAGGGGCGGTCGAAGCCGTCGAATCCGGGTACATCAAGTCCCGGCTAGTCGCATCCAACGCCGAGCGACTGAGGCGCATCGAAAGCGGCGAGCAGATAGTAGTGGGACTGAACGCCTTCACCGAGACAGAGCCTTCACCGCTTCTTACCGGCGACGGCCGGGCAATTCTAAAAGTGGTACCGGGCGCAGAAGACGAACAGATCGAAAGGGTTCGAAGGTGGCGTGCGACCAGAGACGGCGAAGCGGTGCGCAGAGCGCTGAAACAGTTGGAGAAAGCGGCGCGGTCGGGAGAAAACATCATGCCCGCGTGCATCGAGGCTGCAGAGGCCGGAGTGACGACGGGTGAGTGGGGAAGTCTACTGAGAGAAGTCTTCGGAGAGTACCGGCCGCCTACGGGGATTTCGGGCGTTACCACACCCGGTACATCAGAATCTTTGGCCGAATTGCGGCGGAAGGTCGAGGAGGTGTCGAAGCAGTTGGGGCATCCCATTCGAATGCTGATCGGAAAGCCCGGACTGGACGGCCACTCGAACGCAGCCGAACAGCTTGCTCTACGAGCCAGAGATGCGGGAATCGAGGTTATCTACGAGGGCATTAGATTGCGACCGGAAGAGATCGCTACAGCCGCGGTCGAAGAGGGCGTCGACCTGGTTGGCGTTTCTATTCTTTCGGGGAGTCATGTCGAGCTGGTCCGTAGGCTAACCAAAGAGATGGCCGCCGCAGGCGCTGGAGACATCCCGTTGGTCGTCGGAGGCATCATTCCCCCAGAAGATGCCGGTATGCTTGAATCCCTTGGGGTAGCCAAGGTGTACACACCGCAGGATTACGACCCTACCCGGATCGTTTCGGAACTCGTCGATCTCGTCGCCGACTCAGCGCGATAAGTTCTCGATTCCGGAACTAACCTGTGTCCGAGTCCCTCCCTGGAACGCATATTTCAGAAAAGAAAGCCTTCTTTGTCTTCGTATTTCTCATCGTTTCCGCTGTATCGATGGCTTCTTGTGGCCTCTTAGGCCGGTCGGACGAGGGATCGGATTCGAACGGATTTTCCGGTCCGGCCGTCACTACGCCGGCTGCGACTCTCACCGAAACCGTGGCGGTCACTGCGACGGCGACCGCGGCTGTGCCGTTCGGTACGCCGACGCCGATCCCACCTGCTGCAACGTTCTCTCCGTTTCCTGAGGCCGACAAGCTTCCTGTAGTCAATGTCGAGCTGAAGGAGGGAAGCATCTCGGTCAACCCGACGTCGCTTACGATCGGAATTCCCTACAAGTTCGTGATCGTAAACAAGGGCAGCAATTCCCACTCCTTCGAGGTCAGAACCGCGACCATCCGAGGAGCGCCTTCCGAAACACTATTCGGACTCGAGGGCAGAGAAATCAGACACGGGTCTTCAGCAGAGCTCATCGCGAGCTTTCGCCTTCCCGGACCCTACCAGATAGTCTGTCCGCTCGAGGGACACAGAGAGGCGGGTGAGATAGCCTCCTTCGGCGTCCTTTAAGGCTTTCCCTTTCCCGGGGGAGGGCCCGGATTGTCGGCGCCGGAACCGGCTTTTTCTTTCCCCTTGGCGTTCGGCTGTATGTCGGGACGGTTACCACGATCCGCAGAATCCTGGGACTTGGGTGGGTTCTTCGACCCGTTGCCGTTCGACGGAGAATTTCCGCTATTTCCGTCGGAGCCCGACGATGCAGGCGGCCCGGCTTTGCCGTCGGAGCCCGACGATGCAGGCGGCCCGGCTTCTTCATTCGGAACGGCGACCTCCGACCCTGTGCCGAGCGCGCTGCCGTTCTCGTCGCATACAGGACCTCCCGGCGGCGGCAGCTCGGCAAGCTTGGCTTCGACCCGCGCTAGAACTTCAGCGGCATTACCGTTCCCGTCTTGCGAAAGCGACTCTATCTTTTCCCTTGCCCGCTCGACGCGCAGAATGGCTTCTTTCCTTGCGACCTCCGCGCCTTTGGTGTCGCACCTGTGGACAGCGCCTTCCGCTAGTGTCAAAGCATCCTCTGCCTGTTCTGCTAATTTCTCCGCCTGTTCTCCTTCGGATGTGAATGCGAGTCTAAGGTTCCAACCGGCCGTCCTCAAGCTCCAAAGCGTAGATCCGGGGTCTGCCTTTGAGGACGCGTAGGCCGTTCCCGTCATTGCTCCCAGCGCGAGAATGGCGGCTACCAAAACCACCGCTCTCTTTAGGCGGCGTCTCTCGGAATTTGCGGTCGCGTCGATTTCCTCGACGAATCTGGCGCGGACTGCTTTGATTCGATTGGCCGGAACCGTGATCTGAGAGGCGGCTTCGACTAGGCGCTCCGACAACTCGTCTAATTCCCAATCGGTGATCGTCGCTTCGTCAGACATACGATCCCCTCAACTCTCGTCTGAGAGCCGCCAGCGCCCTGTGCTGAAGCACCCTTACGGCGCCGGCGCTTTTTCCGATTGCCGCACCAACCTCTTCGGCGGACAAACCGGCTATAAACCGCAGGGCAAGCACTTCTCGTTGAGTTTCCGGCATACGCGACACCTTATCCCACAGCTCACCCAGCGCGCCGTTGCTCGTCGCCTCTTCTTC
>VAPR01000820.1_pt1 | contig 17994 bp, 14 predicted proteins | sample 3380701 | NCBI WGS metagenome assembly VAPR01 (sample SAMN11536904, study PRJNA540576) | hot springs metagenome | isolation source: hot spring wet sediment | place: Spain: Lobios | collected 2014-01 | reverse complement strand
GACTATGTCTTTGTTCTTCTGATGCTCCTGCTTGTCGGCGCCTTCGGTTTGGTGTCGCTGATAGTGTCGCGACTGCTCTCACCGAGCAAGCCGACCCGCGCCAAGCTAGAACCTTACGAATGCGGAATCGTGCCCGAGCGCGAGCTCCCGGAGCGATTTCCGGTGCAGTTTTATCTGGTGGCAATGGTTTTCTTGCTTTTCGACATCGAGATAGTCTTCATCTATCCCTGGGCGGTCAGGCTGGACGATCTCGGCGTGTTCGGTTTTTTCGAGATGCTGGCCTTCGTTGCGCTTCTTCTCGTCGCTTTTGCATATCTGTGGCGTGAAGGGATCTTCGATTGGGGAGTCAGACGCCGTAGAGAGCGTATTTCTCCGGGTCCTGATGCCAAAGAGGCGGGGACGCGTCGAGCGCCTTTGGCGAAAGAAGAAGAGCGTGCAGCCTGAGCAACGCATACGAGCGGACGGCGAGGCATAGTGGGACTGGAAAACATTTCGGCCAACATATTGACCACACAGCTGGAGAAGCTGGTTGCCTGGGCGCGAAAGAGCTCAGTGTTTCCGGCCACGTTCGGGCTCGCATGTTGCGCCATCGAGATGATGGCCACAGGTGCGGCGCACTACGATCTAAGTCGTTTCGGTATGGAGGTTTTCAGGGCAAGTCCCAGGCAGGCCGACTTGATGATCGTCGCCGGAAGAGTCAGCCAGAAGATGGCGCCGATTCTGCGGCAGATCTACGACCAGATGCCGGAGCCGAAATGGGTCATCTCGATGGGCGCGTGCGCTTCCACCGGCGGTATGTTCAACAATTACGCTCTGTTGCAAGGCGTCGATCAAGTGGTGCCCGTAGATGTCTATGTTCCCGGTTGTCCGCCGGGACCTGAGACTTTGCTCTCAGGAATCATCGCCCTGCACGAAAAGATCCGCTCTCAGCCGTTGCTCAAACGCTCTGCCGGCTGAGAGCCTATGCAACCCGTTATGCGAACACCTGAGGCGCAGTTGGGAGCTTGTGAATGAGAGAACAAGCGGCGGGCGACTTCGACGAAGAGATTGCCGAGCTGATCGGTGAAATTCCAAGCGCCCGCTCGGTCGGAGAAGCCGGCGATCTGGTCCTCGCAGTGGATGCCGGGGACTGGCCGAAGCTCGCGCGTCGACTTTTGGAGTTCGGATTCGAAATGCTCGTCGATCTTTGCGGGGTCGACTATCTGGAGTACCCTGCCGGCGCGCTACGCAGCGGCAGCGCCGCGAGATTCGAAGTAGTAGTAAACCTTCTTTCGATTTCGCGAAGAAAACGATGCAGGGTCCGCATACCGCTTCTAGGCGCCGATCCGGTTTGCCCATCGGTGACCGGGGTATGGCCCGGCGCGGATTGGTACGAGCGCGAGGCCTACGACATGTTCGGCATCGTGTTTTCGGACCATCCCGATCTTTCGCGGATTCTGATGCCGGATGATTGGGAAGGCCATCCTCTTCGCAAGGACTACCCTTCAGGAAGGATACCGGTGCAATTCAAAGAGTCGCCTCGTCCCGGCATGCCGACACAGACTCGCTTGGAAGCGACTCCGAAGGACTCCGGCAAACTCAGAGAGCCGGCTGAAGGATCGTTCGGAGAAGCCCCATGAGCGACCCTAAAAGGCCCGAGGCGGACGAACTCGTATTGCGGACCGCTGCAGGGGAGCAAGAGATGAAACCCCGCAGCCGGACCCCCGAAGCCGAACTTGCTTACGAAGAAGGGCGAGCGGCCGGGATCCGGCGAGCGATCGTGACCACCGAGCCATGGGCCGAGATACACGAGGACGAGGAGACGGTCGTCATAAACATGGGTCCGCAGCACCCTTCGACCCACGGGGTGCTTCGTCTGATGATCGAACTCGACGGAGAGGTCGTCCTCAGGGTAAAGCCGGTGATCGGATACCTGCACACCGGGATGGAACGCACCGCAGAAATGCTCAGCTACGTACAGGGCGCCACCAACGTCACTCGAATGGATTACCTTTCTCCGTTCTTCAACGAGCTGTGCTTTTCGCTCGCGGTGGAAAAGCTACTTGGCATCGAAGTACCGCCGCGCGCTTCGGCTATCCGGGTGTTGCTGTGCGAACTGAACAGAATCTCCTCGCATCTGGTCGCAGTCGCCACGCAAGGCATGGATATAGGCGCCATCTCGATGATGCTCTACGGATTTAGAGAGCGCGAAGTCATACTGAGATTTTTCGAGAAGGTGACGGGGCTTCGGATGAACCACGATTTCATTCGCCCCGGAGGAGTAGCCGCCGATCTTCCCGATGGCTGGGAGGAAGACGTCGAGGAGCTGTGCGAATACATTCCGAAAAAGATCGACGAGTACGAAGAACTTCTCACCGACAACCCCATCTGGCAGGAGCGTACCGTAGGCATCGGAACCGTGACCACTGAAGAGTGTCTGGCTTTGGGGATCACCGGACCGAACCTCAGGGCTACCGGTCTCGCTTGGGACCTGCGCAAAGACATGCCCTATTCGGGATACGAGAACTACGACTTCGATGTCGTGACCGGCAAATCGGGGGATGTCTTCGACCGCTACAAGGTTCGGATCGACGAGATGAGACAGAGCGTCCGAATAGTAAGGCAGGTTTTGGAGTCGATGCCCGAGGGCGATTACAGAGTCCAGGACAAAAAAGTCACACCTCCGCCCCGGGCTCGTATAGATCAATCGATGGAAGCTCTGATCCATCATTTCAAGATCTTTACGGAGGGTTACAAGGTGCCCCCGGGTGAGACATACGTGGCAGTCGAGTCGCCTCGCGGCGAGCTCGGCCACTACCTGGTCTCCGACGGAGGATCGAAGCCGTACAGGTTGCACGTGCGGGCGCCTTCGTTTGCGAATTTACAGGGGCTCTCCGCGATGATGGAGGGCGGTTTGATCGCTGATGCCGTGGCGGTTATAGCGTCCACCGATCCGGTTATGGGCGACGTGGATCGGTGAGGATTCGAGGGAAGTCCCTATGTCTTTCAACGCAGAAAACCGAAAGCGCGCTGAGACGGTAATAGCTCGCTACCCTCAGAAGCGCTCCGCTTTGCTGCCGCTGTTGCATCTGGCCCAGGAGCAAGACGGCTGGGTGCGGCCTGATGCAATTCGTCAGATCGCAGAGATGCTCGCGCTCACTCCTGCAGAAGTACTGGGTACGGCGTCGTTTTATACGATGTTCAAGCTCAGGCCTTCAGGGGAGCACATCGTCTCGGTCTGCACGAATATTTCATGTCTCCTTTGCGGCGCCGAAGAAGTCCTCGAAGCATTCGAAGAAGAGCTCGGAACCGCACCGTATGGTATTTCGCCTGACGGAAAAGTATGGCTCGAAGAGGCGGAATGTCTTGCGGCATGCGGGGGGGCGCCGTGCGTGCAGGTCGATTACGAGTACTTCGAGAACGTGACTCCCGGGCAGGCGATCGAGATGGCGCGAGCTCTCAAAAGCGGGTCCAGGCCCAAAGGCGGCCTGGGTCTTCCATCCGACTTCGAGGAGCAACACACTGCAGGCGGTCAGCCTTCGTCGTAGAGCGGGAAACGGAGAGTTCGGCATTGACCAAAGCCATCGTTCATCGGCGTATCAGAGAACCTGAGGCGTACAAGCTCGAACGGTACGAGAGCCTGGGCGGCTACAGAGCTCTCAAGAAAGCGCTTTCCGAGATGACGCCCGAGCAGATCGTCGAGGCCGTAAAGGCCAGCGGGTTGAGAGGCCGCGGCGGGGCGGGCTTCCCGACCGGAACCAAGTGGTCGTTTCTTCCCCCGGATACCCGGCCGCGGTATCTGGTCGTAAACGCAGACGAAGGGGAGCCGGGGACATTCAAGGATCGGGAACTCATCGAGAAGGATCCCCATCAGTTACTCGAAGGGATAATCATCACCTGTTATGCCCTGGATGTACATTGGGCCGCCATATATGTTCGCGGCGAGATGCGACTGGGCGCGTACCTCCTCGAGCGGGCGATCGCCGAAGCGAAAGAAGCGGGTTACATCGGCGAAAAAATTCTCGGGACGGATTTCAGTCTCGACGTAGTCGTGCACCGGGGCGCCGGATCTTACATTTGCGGAGAGGAAACAGCGCTTCTTTCTTCTCTGGAGGGAAGGCGAGGCGAGCCGCGGCTGCGACCCCCTTTTCCTGCGGTGGCCGGACTGTACGGCAAGCCGACGGTAGTAAACAACGTCGAGACCCTTTCCAACATCCCTTACATCGTCATGGAAGGTCCGGAGAGCTTTGCGTCTTTGGGAACCGAGAAGTCCAAGGGTACCCGGATCTTTTGCCTTTCGGGTCACGTGAACAGACCAGGTAACTACGAAGTCGAGTTGGGGATTACCTTCCGTGAGCTCATTTTCGACTACGGGAGAGGCATAAGAGCGGGAAACGATCTCAAATGCTTCATTCCCGGGGGGGCTTCCTCCCCTTGGTTCGGTCCGGATAAGCTGGATCTTCCCCTCGACATGGATGTGGTGATGGCCGAAGGATCCATGCTCGGATCCGGCGCCGTGGTAGTGATGGACGAGTCCACCTGCGCCGTCAAGGCTGCTATGCGTCTGGTGCGCTTCTTTGCGCACGAGTCGTGCGGTCAGTGCACTCCCTGCAGGGAGGGGTGCACCTGGATGTACAACGTCTTGAAGCGAATCGAGGCAGGCGGTGGAAGACCCCAGGACCTGGATCTTCTTCTGGAAATCGCTTCCGGAATTTCTCCGTCGATAAAAGCGCCCCCGCCGCAAGGACCTGCCGAATTCGCCGTTTATACGACGATTTGCCTTCTGGGTCCTTCGGGCGTCGTGCCGGTGAACTCCGCTTTGCGGCTCTTTCGCGAGGAGTTCGAGGAGCACATCGCCTTGCGCGCCTGCCCGAAGGCCGTGCGAAGCGAGGAGCCGGTATCCGCGTGAGCGCTCAAGAATCCGACACCAAGATCGTCTCGGTCACCATCGACGGCGTCCCCATCGAGGCCAAAGAGGGACAGCTCTTGATCAGGGCCGCTATAGACAACGGAATCTACATCCCTCACTTCTGCTGGCATCCCCGCATGAAGCCCGTCGCTATGTGCAGGCTGTGTCTCGTCGAGGTGGAAGGCGTAAGGGGGCTTCCTCCGGCGTGCACGACGCGGGTGAGCGACGGGATGGTGGTCAGGACGAAGTCCGATCTGGTCGCGGCCGCCCAGCAATCGGTACTCGAATTTTTGTTGATCAATCATCCACTGGACTGCCCGGTTTGCGACAAGGGCGGCGAGTGTCCGCTCCAGGATCAGACCATGGCATTCGGTCCCGGCGAATCTCGATATGTCGAAGAGAAGCGCCACTTCGAGAAGCCCATTGCGATATCTCCGCTCGTGTACCTGGATCGTGAGCGTTGCATCTTGTGTGCCAGGTGCACTCGTTTTGCCGATGAAATAGCGGGCGATCCTCTCATAAGTTTCGTAGGAAGAGGCAACGGCACGCAGGTGCTGACCTTCCAGGACGATCCGTTTTCGTCCTACTTCTCAGGAAACACGGTCGAAATCTGTCCGGTGGGCGCTCTTACTGCCAAGCCTTATAGATTCAAGGCGCGCCCGTGGGATCTCGAACAGACCGACTCGAGTTGCCTCCAGTGCGCGATGCAGTGCCGTATCGCCCTTCAATCCTCGAACGGGAGATTGGTGCGGTTCCTAGGCATCGACTCGGACTCCGTCAATCAAGGGTGGCTGTGCGACAAGGGGAGGTTTTCTTTCGAACACAACAACTCTCCGCAGCGCATCGCCGCCCCGATGATTCGGTTCGGTGGCGAGGAGAAAGAGGTCTCCTGGTCGGAAGCTCTAGACGAGTGCGCAGAGCGCCTCGAGTCCATAATCGAGCAATGGGGCCCCAGAAGCGTCGCATTCATCGGCGGGGCCCGGGGATCCAACGAAAGTGCATATGCCTTCGCGCGGCTTGCCCGGGCAGTCATCGGAACCCCTCACGTCGATGCACAGATGGGCGATGGTCTCGACCCGTCGTTTCTTCTTTCTTCGGGTTCGGGGATGCGAGCGACGATCTCCGATCTCGACAGGGCGTCGTGTGTGGTGTTGGCGTGCGGCGATTTGAAAGAAGAAGTTCCCGTTCTGTATTTGAGGTTGCGTCAGGCTGCGACCGCTCTAGGTGTTCCGCTGATAGAGATAGGCGGGCGGGATACGTCGCTCAGCCGGTATGCGAACACTGTCATACGAACGAGAGAAGCAGAGGCGGCTTACGTCTTGTGGACGCTGGCCGGCGCTGTGGACGGTACAGAAGCCGTCGGGCCGGAGTCCGTCGACAAGAGTTCTTTGGATCAAGCGATCGAAATCCTCAAATATCCGAAGCGACCGGGTGCTCCGGTGGTGGTCGTCGGAAGGGACAACCTGGCAGCACAGCCCGGTGGGCTGGAATCAGCGGCGGTAGCGCTGGCTCGAGTCACTTCCGGCAAGATCCTTCCAGTAGAGCACAGATCGAACGTCTTCGGCGCTATCTGGTCGGGACTCAGCCCGGCGCTTCTACCGGGAGGCCGCAATATAGACGAGGACGACGCTCGTAGCCGGTGCGAGCGAATTTGGGGAGGGACTCCGGCTCTGGAGAGAGGATCTACTACTGCCCAGATACTGGAGTCCGCTGTTGCCGGAGAGATAAAAGCTTTATTCTTGCTCGGCGCCGATCCCCTCGGCGATTTTCCCGGATCCCGCATCGCGCGCGAAGCTCTCGAAGCGGCCGAGCTGGTCGTGTCGGTGGAGATCCTGCCGAGCCGTTCTTCTCGGATGGCGCAAATTCTGTTCCCGGCTGCAGCACACGGTGAGTACGCAGGTTCGTCCATGAACCTCGAAGGCAGGCTCTTGTGGAACAACCAGAAGGTTAGAGCCTACGGAGCTTCGCGCCCCGACTGGTACGTTGCGCTGGAGCTGGCCGAGAGGTTCGGGGATTCTACTTTCCCCGAAAGCGCGACGGAGATCTTCTCAGAGCTTGTGAGGTGCGCCGGGATCGACGGCGATGTCTCGCCCGGCAAGCTGGCTCTCTCCTCTGCGTCGGGAGAGGGAATCGTAATTTCAGGAAGCTTTCCCGATTTCGTTCCGGGCGAGACCGTCCCTTCGCCCCCGCGACCGGAACAGTACTGGTTCAGGCTCGTCTCGACGAGACGGCTATACGGAAACGGCGTCGTCAATCGAGCGTGCGAGCATCTTTCGAACCTGGGCACAGCCCCTTGCGCGCACCTATCTCCCAGAGACATGGGTCGACTCGGCGTTCGAGAGGGCGAGAAAATCCGACTCGTCAAAGGGGATCTGATGTGCTCTCTTCCCGTCAAAAGCGACGCGTCCGTTGGAGAAGGATCGGTGGCGGTACCGTTCAATTCCGATCTTCCCTACGGTTCGGTGGTGGCCGACGGCGTCTCGATCGACGAGGCTCAGATTTCCGAGCTTATCGATCATCGCGAGCGCGTGACGGAGGTTCGCCTGGAAACGGTGGAGGACCGGCGCGCATGAGTCTTACAAGAGGCGTTGCATAACCGACGGCGAGAAAGGCGCGACTCGTGCAGGGACCGACCGATTTGTTGTGGCTGGCCACAGGGGTAGCGAAGGTTGTCGTCATTTTTGCCGCGACGTTGCTCTCGATTCTGTTTCTCATATACGCCGAGCGCAAGGTAGTTGCCTTCATGCAGGTCCGGATCGGCCCCAATCGAACGGGCCCGAAAGGGATTCTTCAGACACTCGCAGATGGAATAAAGCTCTTCTTCAAAGAACAGATCACTCCCAAGGAGGCCAAAAAACCGGTTTACATCCTTGCGCCGCTGCTGACATTGATTCCGCCGTTCGTCACCTTGATGACGGTTCCGATCGGAGACAGGGTTGAAATCGCCGGACGCACGGTCTATCTACAGGGCGCTGAGGTAGGCGTAGGACTTCTGATATTTCTCGCGATGTCCTCGATGGCCGTTTACGGCGTAGCTTTAGCGGGGTGGTCGTCCGGTTCGAAATACCCGTTGATCGGCGGGGTAAGGGCCTCTGCCCAGATGATCAGCTACGAAACCGCGATGGCGCTGGCTCTCATCCCACCCGTATTGATGACCGGATCGCTCTCGACGAGAGACATCGTTGTGTCGCAGTCGGGGACATGGTTCGGATTCCTGCCCAAATGGTGGGTGTTCCCGCACGCGGTTCCCTTCTTGATTTTCATGATTTGCGCTTTCGCGGAGACGAACAGGGCCCCGTTCGACCTCGTCGAAGCTGAGAGCGAATTGGTCGGCGGATTCAATACCGAATACTCCGGAATTCGCTTTGCGATCTTGATGCTGTCGGAATACGCGGGCATGGTGGCTATTTCCGCGATCGCGGTTACGGTGTATCTGGGTGGTTGGAACGGACCGCGCCTGGGAGTGCTGCCCTGGCTTTGGCCGGTTTTGTGGTTCTTTGCAAAACTTGGGATCTTGATTTTCATTTTTATTTGGGTCCGGGCGACTATGCCCAGGTTCCGCTACGACCAGCTGATGCGCTTCTCTTGGAAGGTGTTGATCCCGACGGCGCTTTTCTGGCTGGTAGCCTCTGCCGCCGTTCGGGTATTCGTCTCGGCGGGAAAGGTTTGATGGCCGGATCGCAGAAAGAGGTCTGAGTCGATGGGAAGGTTCTCGGGACTTGCAGTCACGTTCCGGCATCTCTTCAGAAAGCCGGTTACAACACAGTATCCGGAGCAGCAGAGAGTCCGGCCGCAACGATTCCACGGGAGACACGTGCTCAATCGCTATCCCGACGGAATGGAAAAGTGCATCGGCTGTGAGCTGTGCGCCGGGGTATGCCCCGCGAGTTGCATTTACGTGCGGGGCGCCGAAAATCCGCCCGATTCGCCGCGCTCGCCCGGCGAGCGGTACGGATACGTCTACGAGATCAATATGTTGCGGTGCATCTTTTGCGGCCTGTGCGTAGAGGCGTGCCCGACCGAGGCCATCACCATGACAAATCTCTTCGAGTTCAAGGTCTACGACCGAAAAGACGCGATCTACACCAAAGAGGAACTCCTGGTATCCGAGGACGGAAAGCCTCGCTTGAATGAGGCGGCCGAGCCCCGCTGGGCCGAAAGCTCTCTTATGGAAAGCGGAGGATGGATGCGGGCTACCAGTCCTTCAGGAGATGCAGACTTCGAAGGCATTCCCCAGTGGTCTCCGGAAAAGCTCGTCGGCTTACGTCCGGCGGAACTCGGACAAAGAAAGGCCGCTGCCGACTTAGGGATAGAGCAGGGCGATGGCTGAGACGGCGGCGCTCATCCTTGTCGGTTCGATTTGCATATTCGCCGCTTTCGCAGTAGTCGCTTCCCGTAATCCCGTCTACTCGGCGCTATGGCTGGCGGTCGCGATGCTCGGTGTCGCGGTACTTTTCTTGATACAAGGGGCGGAGTTTCTAGCGGCTGTTCAGATCATCGTCTACGCCGGAGCGGTCGTGGTTCTGTTCTTGTTCGTCATCATGCTTTTGGGAGTCGACCGAACCGACGACCTAAAAGAGCGTCTCAAGGCTCAACGTCCTGCCGTCGTCGTGGTGACTCTGCCGCTCGGCCTTGCGCTCCTGGCCCTTTTGTTGTCGGTGGGATCGAGCCCGATCTATTTCGGGCCACTGCGGCGCCTGGGCGCCGCAGGCAACGTCGGGCAGTTGGCTGAGGTTCTTTTTGGCGAGTATCTCTATCCGTTCGAGTTGACGTCTGTTCTTTTGATCGCCGCGGCGATCGCGGCGATCGTAATGGCCAAGAGCGAGGTGACCTCGAGATGACCGCCGGCGCCGGTCAGTATCTAGCCGTTTCGGCAGTGATGTTCGTTGTCGGTGTCGCCGGATTCATGCTCAGAAGGAACGTGCTTGTCATGTTCATGTGTATCGAGCTGATGCTGAACGGCGCCAACGTTGCATTCGTCGCGTTCGCCCGGAGCTTCGGAGACATAGCGGGCCAGGTCGTCGTGTTCTTCGTGATGGTCGCCGCTGCGGTGGAAGTAGTGGTGGGGCTGTCGATCATAGTGGCGATCTACCGGCGCAGGGAGTCTTCGAGCGCCGATGATCTGGCGGCGCTTCGAGGCTGACGGCAGGGGCATAATCCGGTGAGAGTAGCTGCATTCGCAATGCCTGCCCTTCCGGCGGTTTCGGCCGCAGTCTTGATGCTTTTCGGCAAGCGACTCGGCGACCGTCTTTCAGGAGTTTTGGGAAGCCTCTCCGTTGCCGGCGCTTTCTGGTGCTCGGCTTATCTGTTGTGGAGTTTGCTCTCGCTCGATCAGCACGACCGCGTTATGACCTTTGCGCTCGGCCCCTGGATCGACTCGTCGGCGTTGCAAGCTCCTTTCGAGGTGCTGATCGATCCGCTGTCGGTCACCATGAGCTCGGTCGTCACCGGCATCGGTTTTCTCATACATATCTACTCGATCGGATACATGAAGGGAGATTCTCGCTTTCCCCGCTTCTTCGCCTACATGAATCTTTTCGTGGCGGCGATGCTGGTGCTGGTTCTGGCCAACAATCTCGTTTTGATGTTCATGGGATGGGAAGGCGTCGGCCTGTGCTCGTACCTGTTGATCTCTTTTTGGTTCGAGCGAGATGCGGCGGCCACGGCCGCTAAGAAAGCTTTCGTGACCAACCGCGTCGGCGACCTGGGATTCATACTCGGGGCTTTGTCGATCTTTGCCGCGACCGGTACCGTCAGGATCGCCGGGGAAGGCGGCGCCGCGATACTTACCAAAGCTCCGCTTCTCATGTCGGGAAGCGCGGCTACTGCAGCGTGTCTGTTGTTGTTCGCCGGAGCGGCAGGCAAGTCGGCGCAGTTTCCTCTTTTGGTCTGGCTTCCCGACGCGATGGAAGGCCCTACTCCCGTCTCAGCGCTCATCCACGCTGCAACGATGGTCACAGCCGGCGTGTATATGATTGCCAGACTCGGGGTGGTGTTCGCTCTTTCACCGACGGCTTCCTGGACGGTGGCGGCGGTGGGCGCCGGAACGGCGTTTCTTGCTGCGACCGCCGCACTCACACAAACCGATCTGAAGAAGATTCTCGCCTACTCGACCGTCAGCCAATTGGGACTGATGTTCGCCGCCGTCGGTGTAGGAGCTCATGCGGCGGCCATTTTTCACCTGGTGACGCACGCGTTCTTCAAAGCGCTTCTTTTCCTGGGCGCCGGGTCGGTGATGCATGCCATGGAAGGCGAGACCGACATCCGTCGCTTCGGCGGGCTCAGGAAGCAAATGCCCATAACGGCGGCAACTTTCGTTGTGGGATTCCTGGCTATCTCCGGGATCTTCCCGCTGTCGGGTTTCTTCTCGAAGGACGCCATTCTCGCTTCTGTATTTGCAAGCGGGGGCGCAGGACAGCTTCTGTGGCTGGTGCTGGCGATCTCGAGCTTTCTTACGGCGGCCTATATGGCGAGGGCTACGTTCAGGACCTTCTACGGCAATGCGGCTTACGATGAGTCGGAATTTCATCCTCATGAATCGCCCCCGTCGATGACGGCGCCGCTTTGCGTGCTGGGGATCGGATCGGTTATCGCCGGCGCGATCGGAATTCCTAAAATCGCTCCTCTTCTGTCGCACTTTCTAGAGCCTGCCATCGGGGAGCATCCGGAGCCTTTTGGTACGAGGGAGCTTGCTCTTGCGGTGACGGCACTGGTACTAGCCGTATTTGCGATCTGGATCGCGGCTCGACTATGGCTGGGGCGGTCCCCGGAAGAGCGCGGCCGAATGCTCGCATCGCTGCCCTTTGGCGAGGCCGCGTACAGATTTTTCGCCCGGGGCTGGATGCTCGATGCACTCTATGAAACGCTGTTCGTTCGGGCCGGCGGAAGGCTGGCCTCCTTCATCGCATCAGGAGTCGACCGGCAGTTGATCGACGGCATCGTAGACGGCGTCGGGGCTCTTTTTACCAGTAGCGGACGGGGTATGAGGCGCATTCAGACCGGCTATGTGAGGCGTTACGCCCTGGGAATCGCTGCCGGGGCGCTTCTTTTGCTCGCGGGCATAGGTCTGGCCAGGCTGACCGGAGGACGCGGGTACTGATGCGGCTACAAGGATTTCCCTTGCTGTCGATTCTCGTCTGGGCGCCCGCTGCCGGCGCTGTGGTGGTAGCTCTATTGCCGAACGATTTGAAGGTCGCGAGAAGGGTCGCGGCATGGATTGCTATGGCGGTCGCAGCAGGGGCGTTCGTAATCGTCGCTTTAGGCTTCGAGAAAGGAACCGCCGATTTCCAGTTCGTCGAGGACTTCGCCTGGGCGCCTGCGCTTTCGTCGCGCTACATACTCGGCGTCGACGGAATCAGCCTGTTGATGGTCGGGCTCACCGTGGTGTTGTTCCCGATCTCCGTGCTGGCGACATTGAAGTCCATCACGGATGGGGAGCGAGCGTATCTGGCCTTGCTGCTGGCTCTGGAGACGGCGATTCTGGGCGCGTTCTTGGCGCTCGATCTTCTCGTCTTCTTCATTTTCTGGGAAGCCGTTCTGGTTCCGATGTACTTCATCATCGCCAATTGGGGCTCGGATAGACGAACCTACGCGGCCGTAAAGTTCTTTCTTTACACCATGCTCGGATCGGCGTTTCTGCTCGTCGGGATCATCTACCTGGCCGTCTTGAATTCCCGGAACACCGGCTTGTTCACCTTCGACGTTCGACTTTTGCAGGGAGCTCAGCTTTCCAGGTTTACCCAGACGGCGCTGTTTGCAGCATTCGGCGCCGGATTCGCGGTCAAGGTGCCGGTCTTTCCCTTCCATACATGGTTGCCTGATGCGCATACCGAGGCGCCGACCGCCGGATCGGTAATTCTGGCCGGGGTTCTTCTAAAGCTAGGGGTGTACGGGTTCCTCAGATTCTCGCTCCCGCTGTTTCCCGAAGGCGCATCGGCGCTCATGCCGTTGTTCATCGTGCTGGGGCTGATCGGAATCGTCTACGGCGGGGTGGTGTCGATCGTCCAGAAAGATCTGAAGCGATTGGTCGCTTACTCCTCTGTGGCCCATCTCGGATTCGCGGTGGTAGGGATCTTCGTGCTCACCGTTCAAGGATCGCAGGGCGGAATGTTGCAGATGTTCAATCACGGTGTCTCCACCGGCGCCCTGTTTCTTTTGGTGGGGATGATCTACGACCGCCTCCACACCCGTCGCATCGAAGACATGGGCGGAATCTGGTCGGTCATGCCCGTATACGGAGGACTGTTCTTGATCACCGCTCTGGCATCGATCGGGTTGCCGGGTCTGGGAGGGTTTGTCGGTGAGTTCCTGGTACTCACCGGCAGCTACCTGAGAAATCCATGGGTGGCTGCAGTCGCCGGATTCGGCGTAGTGCTGAGCGCCGTATATCTTCTCTGGGCTTTCCAGCGAGCCTTTACCGGTGAGCGCGGGTCTAAAGTGCACCCGGGAACGAAAGACATCGGAGCTCGCGAGGTCGTAGCAGTATTGCCGCTCATAGCGCTGATGTTCTTTGTCGGGCTTTACCCCAAGCCGCTCATCGAAAGATCGGAACCGTCGCTTCGCAAGGTCCTCGACACAGTTTCGATTCAAGCGGATATAGACCGGCCCGATCTCGATCTTCCTTCACCTGCATCCGTAGCTACAGGGCCATCTGCAGCCGGCGATCACGGGCCCGAAGATAGGGGGACGAGTTGAGCACAGAGATTCCGGCGCCGTCGATAGATTTTCTGGCGATAGGGCCTGAGGTTGTCCTCGCAGCGGGCGCCTGTCTTGTGCTTTTGATCCGCGCTGCGGGAGCTCGAAGCCGTCGGGATCGTATCGCCAAAAGCTCGGCGGCGGTTGCGGCGTTTGCGGCTACGGCTGCATCTGCAGTACTGGCTGCAGCCGCGCTGTCGAAGGCGCACACCTCCGGCGCATCTACCACGCTCGGGCACATGATCGCCCTCGATACCTACTCGGCGAGTTTCAAGATCTTGATCGCGGCAATGGCCGCTATGGCACTGATCATGGGGTACGGGGGACTGGCCGCAGACGGGTCGAGCAGGGAAGAGTTCGGCGCACTTACTCTTCTGGCCTCGGTGGGCATGATGGTCATGGTCTCCTCCGTGGATTTGATCGTCATATTTCTGGCCCTCGAGCTTTTTTCGGTGAGCTTCTACATCCTGGCCGGATTCCTTCGGGAGCGGCCGGCGCCTCAGGAGGCAGCCCTCAAGTACTTTCTTTTGGGTTCGTTCGCATCCGCGTTCTTCCTTTACGGGGTTGCTCTTTCATACGGCGGCGCCGGATCGCTCAATCTCGAGATCATCTCGGCGGTTACATCGAGGGGCGACTTCTCGTTGCTCATCCTGGGGGGAATTGCCTTGATTCTGGCGGGTTTGGGCTTCAAGGTCGGAGCAGTCCCGTTTCATATGTGGGTTCCCGACGTCTATCAGGGCACACCTTCGTATCTGGCAGGCTTTCTGGCTGCAGGGGCAAAGGTGGCGGGTTTCGGGGCCGCCTTGCGAATCTTTTCTTCGCTGATCTCGAGCAAAGAGGTGTGGCTTCCTCTGATCGTGACGGTGGGAGTGGTCACCATGGCCGTCGGCGCCGTCGGCGCAATAGGTCAAGCCAACGTCAAACGAATGCTGGGGTATTCATCGATCGTGCATGCGGGATATCTTTTCTTGGGCGTGGCGGCGCCCGGCCCCAGAGGATCGGCTGCCGGCCTCTTCTACCTCGTCACCTACGCAGCTATGATCTTCGGCGCCTTCGCCATCATCGCGGTGTTCCAGAAGGGGAGGCCCGAAAGCGGAGACCTCGAGGACTTTCGCGGTATGGGAAGACGTCGCCCGCTATTGGGCGTCTCCCTTACGGTGCTCCTTTTAGCCCTCGCCGGCGTTCCTCCGACTTCGGGCTTTATCGCCAAGTTCTACTTGTTCAGAGCGGCCCTGGATGCAGGACTCTGGTGGTTCGCACTTGCCGGCGCCCTAGCATCGGTAGCAGCCGCATTCTTCTACATTCGCCTCATCGTCATCATGTACTCGACGGCAGATAAAGAAAGCTCGACTTTGTCGATCTCCGCGAAGGCGCCGATTTCGTTGACGGCCGGAATAGCGGCCGCGGTGGCTTTGACCATGGCCGTCGGAATCTTCCCGCAACCTCTGCTCGCCTTTGCAGAAAACGCCGGGCTTATCGGGGGATTGTAGAAGTGACGGGCGAGTCGGCGGAAGAGGTCGACGGCCCTGCTTCTTCGGACACGACAGATTCTCCTCTGCCGGGAGAGCTACACAGAGTCACCGATCTTGAGCGTTCGGAAGTACGCAAAAACTTCTGGGCGCTGGTCTTGAGTCAGGCGGCCGCTACGGGATATCTCACGCTTCGTTCTGGATTTCTGGGGGCGCTGTTCGAGGGAGTCTCTTCATCGGTGTTCGCGATCACTTTCGCCGTGACCGCTCATCGCTGGCTCTATCCGATATTCGCCCCGCTTCTCGGAAGGCTTTCCGACAAGACCAAAGGGCGCGCCGGTCGCAGAAAGCCGTTCATGGCTTGGGGTCTGATCGTCATGGGAGCGGCTTCGGTTCTCCTGGGTATCGGCCCGCGATCGTACTGGCCTATGGTGGCTCTTGTCGTCCTCGCTTCGCTCGGCTGGACTTCTTACCGCATCCCCCGTTTCTCCGCCACGCCTGACTTGTTCGGGCAAAGCATGTGGGCCGGGATGGCTGTTTCTTTTGCGGTAGCCGGCTTACTCCCCAACTTTGTCGTGCAGGCGATGATCAACAGGACCTGGGAGCGAAGTCATGCGAAGACGTTCGTTCTGGCGGGCCTGTTTGCAATACTGGCGGGTCTTCTGATCCTGGCGCGACTGCGTGAGCCTTCGAGCGACCAGGCCGCTGCGGCCGCCGAGGCGACTCGAATGGATCTAAAGGAGCGAATGCAATACATCGCTTCCCACCGCAACTTGATGGTCTTGCTGGCCGCCGGGGCATGCATAACGATTGCGGCTTCTCCGGTGGCTCCGCTGTATGTCATCTATGCGGGACACGTCCTTCGAGTCGGCGTCAGAACCGTGGCCGCAGCCGGCATATACGGGGGATTAGCAGCGCTGCCGCTAGTTCCGGTCGTTGCTCTTCTGGCCGCCAGGCTCGACAGGAAGATCGTTGGAATGGGGTGCGCCGTCTTGGGTACGCTGCTGGCTATCGGTGCTTACAGGGCAGACAGCATCGTCACATTGACTGCATACGGAGTCGTCACCTCACTCATCGGCATTGCCATAGCCGTCTCGTTGGGGACGTTGCTCGTGATGTTGTTCCCGAGAGAGGTCCTGGCCGAGATCGCAGGGTTGTGGACTGCGGTAACCACGCTGGGATCCATTGCCGTTTCCTATGCGATCAGCGCATCAATCGAGTTAAGCGGGAACTGGCGTTTGCTCTGGGTTCCTTTGATAATCGGATGCCCGCTTTCTTTGATCTGTCTCGCCTTTCTCGATCTTCCGGCGCGCCACCGTCGGCCCGACATCTCCAAACTGCGTTCGTCGATAAGAACATCGCTGGCGGCAGGCGTCAGAGGATACGGACCGTCGCCGACAACCGACGATCACAACCCCAGTGAAAGCGAGTAAGCGAGCGCCTCTTTTGCCTCCTTGAGGTGATCCGGGTCGCGGATCTTCGAGCCGTCGGCATCGGTCACGTAGAAGACATCGGCTGCTCTGTCACCGAGGGTCGAGATCTTCGCCGACTTGATGTCGAGCTTCAGTTCCGAGAGCGTACTGGCGACGTCGTAAAGCAGGCGCGGGCGATTTGCGGCCTGGATCTCGATTACCGTGTAGCTTTTCGAGAAGTCATTGTCGACGTGGACTTCGGGATTCTCCGGAAGGCGCTCCAAAGAGCTCCCCCTTTCGCTTCTCGCTTCGTACTGCTTTCTCCATTCCCGTGTCTTCTTTGCCAGCCTGTAGTTGAGAGCGAGCTTTCCGGAAAAAGCCGCCTGAAGTTTCTTTTCTATGGATGAGCGGTAGTCCTCTTCGAGCAACGACCGGGCGGAGGGGGATTGCACCGAGAACAAGTCGATCGCCAGAGGATTTTCGAGATCGAGCGTGTAGGCCTGAGCTGAGACGACCGAAAGAGAGCATATTGCCAGCACGCCTGCAATCTTGGCGAAGATACCCGGCGCGTCTCGGGCGACGACGCACAACTCGAAAAACCCGTCGCCCAAATCTTCGGCCAGGAGGCCAGGATTTCCGGAGAGATCGATGTGTCTCCTTACCGCCCCGGCAGCCAGCTCCAGATTCGAGCGCCTCAGTTCCAGGAACTCATCGGGAACCGCAGCCGCGATTTCCACGGCCGTCTCGCCGGGGACCCCTTTCGATTTCAAAGTTTCGACGAATCGGGTTTCGGATTCCTCTCTTGTCGTCCCCGAACCGGCGCCGTGAGCCGCGCCGGCGCCCATCGCTTTTCTGCAAGCGAGGTAGAGCTGAGTGATCAGAGACCTACGCCACGAATTCCATACCGAAGGTCCTGTGGCGGAGGCATCAGCAAGGGTCAGCAAAAAAAGATCGTCGAGAAAGGCCGGCTCGGGAATCCTGGCACAGATCGACTCGATGGTGGCAGGGTCGCGCACATCCCTGGAAGATGCGGTCTCAGCTAGAAGCAGATGGTTGCGCACCAAGAACTCGCACTCCGTCGCTATCGCGTCATCCAGCCCTAGATCGAGGGCCGCTTCTCTGGCCACAACGGCGCCGGCCGCCGCATGTCGATCCTGCCGATCGGCGTGATCCGGTCTGGCGGTCTCGGGTTCCATTCCCTTGCCTATGTCGTGCAGCAGACAGGCCAGCCTGAGTGCGACAGCTCTTTTCTCGGGCCGTCCTTTGACGATCTCGCTCAGGTCTTCTAACAGCCTCGAAGGCCACACTCCGGGGGAATTGAGCACTGCCTTCTCGAAGGCGTATCCGATCCTCGCTACCGCAGCCATAGAGTGGACGTCTACGGAAAATGTATGGAAGGGATCCCTTTGATACGCACCCTCGATCTTTTGCCATCGATCGATAGCCCGGGAGAGGACGCCTGAAGCTTGGAGTGCTTTGAGAGATCCAAGAAGATCGTCTTTGGGGGATGAAAGCGTCTCGAGGAGTTTTC
>VAPR01000819.1_pt1 | contig 18019 bp, 15 predicted proteins | sample 3380701 | NCBI WGS metagenome assembly VAPR01 (sample SAMN11536904, study PRJNA540576) | hot springs metagenome | isolation source: hot spring wet sediment | place: Spain: Lobios | collected 2014-01 | reverse complement strand
CATACTTTCCCAAAACAAAAATTCCTCTGGCATTTCTACCAGAGGAATTGTGTCGAGCTAGTAAAAGCAGGATTACAGATTGCCGCGACGCTCTTGCTCGCGCTCCAGCGACTCGAACAGCGCCTTGAAGTTGCCCTCGCCGAAACCGCGTGCGCCTTTGCGCTGAATGATTTCGATAAACAGGGTTGGACGGTCGACGATCGGCTTGCTGAACAGCTGCAGCAGGTAGCCCTCATCGTCGCAGTCTACGAGGATGTTCAGCTTTTTCAGCGCGTCGATGTCCTCATCGATGTCGCCTACGCGCTCCTTCAAGTCTTCGTAGTACGTGTCCGGTACGTACAGGAATTCCACGCCGTTCGCCCGAAGTTTGGTAATCGTCTCCACGATGTCGTTGGTCAGCAGAGCCAGATGCTGTACGCCAGCCCCGTTGTAAAACTCGAGATACTCCTGAATCTGGGACTTGCGCTTGCCTTCCGCCGGCTCGTTGATCGGGAACTTGATGCGACCGGTGCCGCTTTGCATCACTTTGGACATGAGTGCGGAATACTCCGTGGAAATCGACTCATCGTCAAAGTGTCTCAGGACGCTGAAGCCGAATACTTTCTCATAGTAGGAAACCCACTCTTCCATGTTTTCCACGTTGCCCACGATGTGGTCGATTCCGATGAGGCCTGTGGATTGGCTTTGCACCGGAGATTCGTAAGCGACGTAACCCGGGAAGAACGGACCGGTATAGTTTTTGCGCTCGATAAAGGAGTGAACGTTGTCACCGTATGTGGCAACCGTCGCTTTTTTAATCGTACCAAACTCATCGCTGTATTCGGTCGGCTCCATGATCGGCTTCGCACCACGGGACACAGCCTCATGGAACGCCTTCTCACAGTCTTCTACACGCAGTGCCACGTCTTTTACACCGTCTCCGTGCAGCTTCACGAAGTCGGCAATCGGGGTTTCTGCAGCCAGAGTGCCGCTGATCACGAATGTAATGTGATTTTGCTTCAACACGTAGGAGACTTTGTCGCGGGAACCGGTTTCCAGCCCTGCATAAGCAACGGCTTTGAAACCGAACGCCTTGGTGAAGTAGTGCATGGTTTGCTTGGCGTTTCCTACATAAAACTCAACATAGTCCCAATCTTGAATCGGAAAGAAATCGGTGCTCATTTGTTACCCTCCGTTTTCAGACTTTCATAATGATTGCAAGGATTTTGTCTTTACCATGAGATTACATTGGAAGCGCTTTACTCTGCAAGAACACCGAGCAACGCATAAACGCTTTTATCCCATAAAGTACGCAAAAGCATCCTCACTTGGTACAATAGGGAAATGGGACATTGTCGGGGAGGGAATCACTATGGGCAAATGGAGTGAAAACGCGGCCAGTCAATGGAGCCGTTATGCAGCAGACTGGCATTCGCGAAGCAAGAACATGTGGGAAGAAGGCAGCCGAAAGACGATTCTGCCGTTGTTCATGCAGTACGTCCAACCGGAAGCGGGTCTCGTACTCGACGCCGGATGCGGAGATGGTTACGCCAGCTGTAAACTGGCGGTTCATGGGTACCAGGTGGAAGGAGTGGATATTGCCGAGGAAATGATTCAGTTTGCCCGGAAACAGTCCAATGATCTGCCCGTGCATTTTCAGACGGGCGATGTCAGCAGCTTGCCTTTTGCCGAGGAGTCTTTCGCCGGGATCATCTGCATCAATGTCGTAGAATTTACCGAAGCCCCGCTGAAAGCACTACAGGAGCTGCACCGCGTGTTGAAGCCGGAGGGCATACTGGTGCTGGGCATTCTCGGTCCGACCGCCGGTCCACGAGCTTTCAGCTATCGTCGGCTGTATGGCGAGGAAACGATACAAAATACGATGATGCCATGGGAAGCGAAGCAACTGGCATGCGAAAACGGATTTCGTTTCATCAAAGAGCAAACGGTATTAAAAGAAGGTGTTACTCCTGACATCGCCGGGCGTCTGTCTGTGGAGCTGCGGGAAGCGGTCAGTTTTCTTACGTTGTTTGTGTTGAAAAAAGAGAATACTTGAGATGGACGTGACCTTGCCCCCCTTTGCCTTTACCGCAGGCGTGGGGGGACTTTCGTCTTGTAACCAGATGACATATAAATATTCACAATTATTAACATTTTCAAATAATAATGGTAACGTATAAGTGTTTTCTAAATTCAAACTCAGTTTACAGGAGGTTGACATGAAGAAACGTTATACGAGTAGCTTGTCCGCTGTCATCGCCCTTACGCTCGCAGTGGGAGGGTTGCCGCTCTCCCTGGGAGCCATTCCCCAGAAAGCCGTTGCCGCTGAGGAATCCCAGCAATTTATTCCGTATTACGGCTTTGGTCCCAGTTATCTACAGCCGGAAAATATCGCTCCTCTCTATCCGAAACCGGATACTGCCTTACCTACTCCTGCTTTTCAAGCTGATAAAGTTGCCTTCACCAGCCAGGAGGAAATGCTGGATTTCCTGAAAAAATTGGCTGCTTCCAACAAGCACATAACATTGACAAGCATCGGTTCTTCACTGGAAGGACGAGAAATCCCGATGCTGATTTTCAGCAAAGACAGCGCTCGGCAAGTGAAACACGACAAGAAAAAACCGTTGGTCTGGCTCCAGGGCCAAATTCACGGCAACGAGCCCGCCGCTGGCGAAGCGACTCTGGTGATCGCCCAATGGCTTGCTGAAGGGAAACTGGGTGAGGATATTCTGGACAAGGTGAATGTCGTCATCGTCCCCCGCGTCAATCCTGACGGCTCCTACTATTTCAAGCGGTTCATCGCTACTAATCTTGATGCCAACCGCGATTATATGAAAGTGGAATACCCGGAAGTGCAGGCTGTCCACAAGGCGGTCAACGAATACCAGCCAGAGGTAATTCTTGACGCACACGAGTACACCGTAAATTCCTCTCAGCTGAAGAAATTTGGTGAAAAAGGATCGATCTCTTCTTACGATTTGTTGATCTCCTCCGCAAAAAACCTGAACATTCCTGAATCACTGCGCAAGATGTCAGACCAACTGCTGCTGCCAGAAGTGCAAAAGGCATTGGATCAGGAAAAACTGTCCCACCACGCCTACTACACGCTTGGCACCTCCAAGGAAGGGAAACTGGTGGCAACCGAGGGCAGCACGGAAACGCGGATCGGACGAAATGCACTGGGATTGAAAAACTCCCTTACCTATCTCGTAGAGACGCGCGGGATCAACATCGGACGTACGGACTTCGAGCGACGCGTGTATGCACAGGCCGTAACCCACGCGAATTTCATCAAGGCTGCCGCCGCCAACGCAGATACGATCAAACAAGCGGTAGCAAAAGCGCGCGATGAGGTTGTTCAAAAAGGTAAAACCGCCAATGACAACGACAAAATCGTCGTCACCAGTGAAAACAAAGTGATCACCGACCAGCAGTTGGAAGTGGTAGACCTCGCCCAGGCGAAAAAGGTGTTGATTCCAATCGATTGGGTAAGCTCCACCGACGCCTATCCAACACTGGAAAGGGAGCGTCCAACCGCCTACATCATGCCGCCAGCCTACCACGACATCGCTCGGAAGCTGGAGATCCTCGGAGTTCAGGTGACCAAACTGAGCAAACCGGCTACTGTTCCCGTGGAGAGCTACACTGTTACCGGCAACAAGGTGAATACGACGTATGAAAACGGCCACTTCACCAACGCGGTAACCACGGAAGTGAAGATGAAGACCGTGACGTTCCCGGCTGGAAGCTACGTATTCAGCATGGCTCAGCCCAATGCCAACTTCATAGCCCTGGCGCTGGAACCGGAATCGATTGACAGCTATGTGACGTTTAACTTCCTCCCTGTGGAAAAAGGCGACGAGGTACCGGTCTACCGCTATATGCTGGACAAGCCTTTGGACGTTAAGTAAAAAAACCAGCGTTTGGCGCAAAAAAATGAGCTCGGATCAACCGGGCTCATTTTTTTGAAAAGCTGGCGTCACACTGTCATCTTCTCCCCTTCGGATCGGTTCACCCGTCGTGAACTAGCGACCAGGAAGGCGAGAACAACCAGACATACCAGCGTGCTGATCAGGTTTGCCTTGTCCGTCATGATGACGGCAAGGATGGCTGTCAGCACCAGGGCAACGGCAATGGTTGCGTACGGAAACAGACTGGTTTTGTACAGGGGCCGAGCAGGATAGGACGGGCGCAGTTTTATTTGTGCCAAACAGATGCTGCACCACATCACCAGGGTGACAAAACCGGGAATTCCCATCAAATAGTGGAAGACATTGGATGGAGTCAGGTATGCTGTTAACACGCCGATAAACAGACTGAGCGAGCTGACCAGAAGTCCGAAGATCGGCACACCAAGGCTACTCAGGCGGGTGAAATATCGGCTGGCTTGTCCATCCTTTGCCAGTGAGAAGAGCATTCGTGAAGTGACGTACATCCCGGAATTTGCAGCAGAAATCACTGCGGTAAGCATGACAAAGTTCATCACGTGGGCCGCACTCGTAAGACCGAATCCGGACAGTACCTGCACAAACGGACTCGTTTCGCCGCCAATGCTGTTCCATGGCATCAATCCGGTAATGATCAGCAGCGGCAGCACATAAAAAAGAACGACTCGCACGATGACGCCACGCACGATTTTCGGCATCACACGATCGGCATCCTTGGTTTCCGCGGTGGTAATCCCGATCAATTCGGCGCCTCCGTAGGAAAACATGACGACAAGCAAGGACGCAATGATGCCGGACCATCCTTTCGGCAAGAAGCCGCCGTGGCTGGTGTAATTGGCTGCCGCCTGATCAGGAGATCCGAAAAGCAGGATTCCCCCCAGCACGATGAAGAGGGACAAAGCGACAATCTTGATGCCGGCCAGCCAAAATTCCAGCTCACCGTAGTACTTGACGCCAATCACGTTGATCAGGATCAGACAGAACGCAACCACCAGACTGAGCGTCCATAACGGTACATCTTGAAGCCAGAACTGTAAAAAGAGCCCTGCCGCCACGACCTCGACCGACATCACGAGAATCCACTGAATCCAATACAGCCATCCGATTACGAAGGATGCGCGTGCACCAAACGCCTTATGCAGCAGCGCCCGTATATCCAGGTTGGGGTACGCACTTGCCATCTCCGCCAAAGCACCCATGACGAAATAAAGAAGCACCCCTCCCAACAAGTAGGAAATGACGATCCCCGGACCGGCCAGGGAGATTGTGTCCGCGCTTCCTTTGAAAATTCCTGTTCCGATCATGCCGCCAAGTGCCATCATCTGTATGTGACGCGGCAGCAATTCCTTTTTTAACTGTTGTTGGCTCATGCTGTTCTCCTTTTTGCTTTATTACCAAAAAGCATAACAGCGTTAAAACGTTCATGGAAGGCCTCATCATAATGTTGCGCTAGTAAAAGTATTGAAAAAACAATGCCCTCTCCCGGTTTCGATCCCGAGGAGAGGGCATTTCTTCTGTTGCTTGAATTCTACGACATCAATTTTTTTACGTCCCGGAAGCTGCTCTCCAGCTCACGGTCGACCACGCTCGCCTCTTTCACATGGGAGACAAGCTCTTCGTTCATCTCTTCAAGCAGTTGCTTCGCCTGGCCAACCTGCACCGCGATATCATCTGCAAGGCGTTTTTGCTGCTGAATCGTCTCCATCACGCCCGATACTTCGGCACTCACTTCGCGGAAAGCGTGAACGATGCCTTCCATCTTCTCCGATGCTTCCTTGCTGGTGGACAGGCCGTTGCGAATGGCGTTGGTACTCTTCGCACTGTTGGAGAGCGCTTCTTTTGTCTCTTCCTGAATTTTTTCAATCAGCGATGCGATATTTTTCGTCGAGTTGGCGGTCATCTCCGCAAGCTTGCGCACCTCGTCGGCTACCACGGCAAAACCGCGTCCCTGTTCGCCGGCGCGCGCCGCTTCGATGGCAGCGTTGAGCGCCAGCAGGTTGGTCTGGTTCGCGATGTCGCTGATCACCTGGACGATGCTGGTAATTTCCGAAGAGCGCTCCTCAAGACGGCTCATGGAAGCGGACGTATTGGCGGATTCCTGCTCCAAAAGCGACATGACCTGCACAACGTCTGCCATCGCAGATTTGCCTTCATTGGCCCGCTCGACCGACTGCATGCAGATGGACGTGAGCCGCTCACCGCGAGACTGGAGCTGATCTGCCGATTGGTCAGAATGGGCACTGATGTCTTGAATCCTGTCTACGATGTCTTGCATCCGTGTCGCCAGCTTGGCAATTTCCCCGTGCTGTGCGTTTACTACACCGTGCTGCTGGATAATGGCCCCCATGCGCTCATAGAGGGAAAGCAGTTCGCGTTTCAACTCTTCCTTCTCGTCGTGAATAGGCTCAGCAACCGTTACTGCCACTTCCTGAAGCGCCTGGTCTTTCTTCTTCTTCCAGAACATCCTTGAACCCTCCCTCTTCCTTACAAGTCATCGTCGTCGCGGTGTGCGAACAATCGGGATTCCGTCACGCCCGGATACTGTTTGACAAGCGTCAGCAGATTTTCCAGATAATAATAATGACCCTCCAGAAACTCTATGTCCTTTCGTTCGAACGTCTGCGCCTGCAGATACTGCTGCATCTCCAGCACATACCGTTCCAGCTTGTGAAAGAAGTCGTTCGCCTTCAGCATTTGCTCGACTTCCGGGTACTCTGCCTTCAATCGGTTGATCTCGCCGTAAATCTTCGTCCCTTCCAGGATCAACTGATACGCGGACCGCTCATAGGATGCAGTCGTAGCCAGTTCCTGTTCGCGACGTGCCTCGCGCAAAGCGGACAAGTACGTGATAAAATGATAGATGGTCAAAAATAATGGCCCTAAAAACAAAATGATTCCTGCTTTGTAGACATGTTGGTTCGCTATGCCGCTGATCAGCAGAAACAAGTGATAAAGGATGGCTCCCAGCCACACGTAAATGATGATGTGATGGTTTACTTTTCCTGCTTCCTGCTGGCGCGAAAAGACAAAAGTCAATCCCAACAAGTAAAAGGCGAGCAGCGTAAAGCTGGCACTGAACAGCGCCATCTCCATCTCCTGCAGCCAATCTGCATCGGCAGGGATCTCGATGAGAAACTCAAAGGCGAGCACCAAAAGTGAGAAGAGCAAACCCATAATCCAAAATCGACCCGCTTCCGAGTCGACCCGTCGCTGAGAGCGATACCGTTCCGCACGGGAAACTTTCAACGTTCGTCACCTCACAACCAAAAGATTCGCCATCATTCTCCAATTTCCTCTCATGAAAAACGCAAAATCTGACACCCGGAGGCACGTATGAACGTCCACTTACCCACTGCATTTGAAGTGCGAATGAAATCCCTTCTTCAAGGCGAATACAGCGCCTTTGCCAAAAGCTATGAACACCCGTCCCTGCACGGACTGCGCGTTAATTCGCTAAAAATTGACATGGGGCGTTTCCTGGAGATCCAACCGTTTTCCCTGAAGCCGATTGCCTGGTGCCCCACCGGCTTTACCTATCCGGATGGAGAACGGCCAGGCAAGCATCCGTACCATGCTGCCGGCCTCTACTACCTGCAGGAACCAAGCGCCATGTCTGTTGCCGAAGCGGCGGAAGCGAAGCCGGGAGAAACCGTACTCGACCTCTGTGCCGCTCCCGGAGGCAAAACGACGCAGCTCGCCGCGGCCATGAAGGGCAAAGGACTGCTCATCGCCAACGAAATACACCCGGCGCGGGTAAAGGCGCTTTCGGAAAACGTAGAACGGCTTGGCATCCCTAACGCCATCGTCACCAACGAAACGCCTGAGAAGCTGGCCGAGCGCTTCCCGCAGTTCTTTGACCGAATCCTGGTCGATGCTCCCTGTTCCGGCGAGGGCATGTTCCGCAAGCTGCCCGAGGCCCTGGACGACTGGTCCAGTGAAAAGGTGACGGAGTGCCACCTGATGCAGCTGGACATCCTGGAGGCGGCCGCCACCATGTTGAAACCGGGCGGCACCCTGGTGTACTCCACCTGCACGTTTGCTCCCTTGGAAAACGAGCAGTCCATCGTTCGGTTCCTGGATGCCCATCCCGAATTCGAGCTGGTGCCCCTGCCTCATCCTGAATTCTTCGCCCCCGGAATACCGGAATGGGCGGAGCCGGTCAAGCCGGAATTGGCGTTGACTGCCCGTCTGTGGCCCCATCGCCTCGCCGGAGAGGGCCATTACATCGCCAAACTGCGGAAGCGTCATTCGGAAGAGTCTGCGGAGCGATTTTCTCCGCGTAAAGAGAAAAAAGCGAAGGCAGGAGCAGCCGGACGCAAAGAGGCGATTGCCGCATGGCGCACATTCTCCGCAGAAACAGTACCCGCTTTTGCTGAACGCCTGCACGATGATTCCGCTTTTTTGCTCTTCGGCGAGCAGTTGTACTACTCACCGGCACCTTCTCTTGACCTCCATGGGTTGAAGGTCGTTCGCGCCGGTCTCCACCTGGGCACCGTGAAGAAAAACAGGTTTGAACCGTCCCATGCCCTTGCGCTGGCAGCGGATCAAACGGACGCGGTCCGCAGCTGCGACTTCTCACCGGACGATCCCGATCTGCCGCGCTATCTGCGCGGGGAAAGCCTGGCCCGCGACGGCAGCAACGGCTGGACGCTGGTGACAGTGGACGGCTATTCACTGGGGTGGGGAAAACAGGCGGATGGTCAGTTGAAAAATCACTATCCCAAGGGATTGCGTTGGGTATAATCAAGGAAAAACCCCCGAAGCTCGGGGGTTTTGTTCTATTCCATTCATTGCCGCTGGCGGCGGGGGTAATCACCGTCTACCACGGTGAGCGAACCGGATTTAATGTAGCGCAGGATTTTGGAGATGGAAATGCCGGTGGCGTTGGCAATTTGCATCGCGTTGGAGTTGGGGTTGCTGCGCAAGTATTCCCTTACCATCCGGTATTCGTCCATGTCGCTATGGTTGCAAATCCGGCAGACATCCTCATGAGCCGCCTTGATGTTTCCGCATTTCTCACAGATTTCGCTCATAGTTCCTCTCCTACGCACCTGATCCATTCTTTTGTTCTATATTACCCCTATTTCCACCGAAGGAAAACATTGAAAATGAATCCGCCTGAAGGCTACCGCGTTTTGTTGCCAGATGGCCTTCCAGCTTGCTTTCCAACAGGTTTTCCAGCCGCCCTTCCCGCTTTACGCGCTGCTTTTGCGGCTTCTCGCTTTTGTTTTTGTTCGTATTGACTCTTCCACTGTTCCATTTCCCTGGCCAATTTCTTTTTGTAGCCCGGCTTTACCTTGGCTGTTTTTTTCAGGGCTTCCTTGAGCGGAGCGTCCTTCTTGGCGGCCTCCCGCTTCTCTTCCTTCTGCTTCTGCTCGCGCAGTTGGACGAAGTACCCCTCCCGCTCCTTGGCGCGCTGTTTGCGTCCTTCGTCAAGGTGACGTCCGGGTGTGAACAGCTTTTCTTCAATCTGTGCCTTGGTCGCTTTGGCAAAACGGGCGAGCAGGTTTTTCTGACGCGGGGATACGAAGGAAATCGCCGTTCCCCTCTGGCCCGCACGGCCGGTCCGACCGACGCGGTGAATGTAGCTCTCGACGTCGTTGGGCAGATCGTAGTTGATGACGTGCGTGACACCTTCCACGTCCAGTCCGCGCGCGGCGATATCGGTCGCGACCAGATATTGAAACTTGATGTCGCGGAACTGCTTCATCAACTGCTCCCGCTTGTTTTGCGACAGGTCTCCGTACAACGCTTCCGCCTTGTAACCGCTCTCCTGCAGTCTCGCCGTCAACTGCTGCACGCGCTGCTGCGTGTTGGCAAAAATGATTGCCAGATACGGATTCAACGCTTCCAGCAGGTCGACCAATGCGTCCGTCTTGTCGCTCTGGTTCATCACGTAATAGAGCTGCTCAATTTGTTCCACGGTTTTTTGTTTGGCCTCGATGCGAATATGTGGCGGCTGGTCCATAAAACGCTGGGCCAGCTTTTTCACCAGATCAGGCATGGTGGCGGAGAACAGCAGAACCTGTCGCTGCTGCGGCGTGGAAACGATGATTTGCTCTACATCGTCGAGGAATCCCATCTCCAGCATCTTGTCTGCTTCGTCCAGCACCAGTGTGGAAATTCGCCCAAAATGAAGCGACCCCCGCTGCATGTGGTCCAGCACCCGTCCCGGTGTTCCCACCACGATGTGAACGGTGTTTTTCAGCTTGCTCAGCTGTCTTTCAATATCAGTACCGCCGTGCAGGGAAAGCACATTTACGTCCAGGTGCTTGCCCAGCTTTTCAATTTCCTTGGCGATTTGGATGGACAGCTCGCGCGTCGGGGTCAGGATCAGCGCCTGAATGTCCCGTTTGCCCGCCTGCAGCTTATGCAGAATGGGCAGAACAAAGGCAGCCGTTTTGCCCGTACCAGTTTGCGCCTGGCCGATGACGTCCCGTCCCTCCATGATCAACGGAATTGCCTCCGCCTGAATCGGCGTCGGCTCTTTATAAAACAGGTCTTGAATGCCCTGCATTACTTCCGGTCGAAATCCAAAGGCAGCAAACGATTTGCTCATCATGATTCCACTTCCTTTCCAAACGAACACATCTTACTATACTAAGGTAGTATTTCCAAAAAAACAACAAAAAGGGCAGCGCAGGCAAAACGCAACCCTTTTTCTTCATTATTTCGCCAGTTCATAAATGGCTTCGGCATAGATCGCCGTCGCCTTCAGGAGATCGTCCACCAGAATGTATTCATCACGCTGGTGGGCGGAGTCTGGACGCCCCGGGAAAAGCGGTCCGAAGGCTACACCCACGTCAAGGGAGCGGCCATAGGTGGCTCCGCCAATGGCGATGATGTTGGCTTCTTCGCCGGTGTGCCGGGTGTACACACGCTGCAGTGTCGTCACCAGCGGATGTTTCGGATCGACCCGATGCGGTTTCAGGTGCTCCTGCACTTCCAGATGGAAGGCAGCTTCCTGCAAACGGCTGGCCAGCACCGGCTCCCACTGGTCAAACGGCAGGGAGTGCGGGTAGCGGATGTTGATGCGGAAGAAAATCTCCCCGTCCGCCGCATACTCGATTACTCCTGTGTTTAGCGTGAGCGGCCCCATTTCCGGATCATGGTGCGAAATGCCAATCACTTCACCGTAGTGCTGACGGTACAGATAGCGATCTGTAAACTGGACGAACTGCTGCGCCCTCGCATCAAGCTGCAGCCCGGCCAAAAAATGAACCAGTTCCGTTCCGGCATTCACTCCCTTGCCCGGGTCCATACCGTGAACCGATACGCCTTTCATGGTCAGCTTCACGTGATTGTCTTCTTCCTGAACCTGGCCTTCGAGATTGGCCTCTGCCAGATAGGAACGATAGCGGGCAGCGATCTCATCAGCATTTTGTCCAAGCGCCTGCAGGGTTGCTTCGGCGTGCTCCGGCACCATGTTCATTCGCAGTCCAGCGTTCAACGAAAGCAGTTTCGCATCCGCATTCGTATCGGCAGGCAGCTGTTGTGCCTCATACGCTTCCATCGTCTGGCGGAATATCAGATCGGTCAAGCCCTTTTCCGCATAGATCAACGGAAAATCGGCATCCGGCGTAAAGCCCATGGTCGGCATTTCTTCACGCTCGAAATAGGTTTTCACGCACTGCCAGTTGGACTCTTCATCCGTACCGAAAATCATCCGAACCCGCTTGGAGAGCGGCAGCCCCAGTTCTTTCACAATCCTGGCGGCGAAGATCGCTGCCATGGTCGGCCCCTTGTCGTCAATCGCGCCGCGCGCTACAATCTTGCCATCCACGATCTCCGCTGCATACGGCGGAGTGGACCATCCGTCACCCTCCGGTACTACATCCACGTGGCTTAGCACGCCAATCAATTCTTCTCCCTGACCAAATTCCGCATGAGCGGCATAACCGTCCACGTCTTTGACCGTCATGCCCGCATCCGCACAAACCTGAAGGGCAAAGTCAAGCGCCTGGCGGATTCCTTCGCCAAAGGGGGCTCCTTCCCGTGCCGTTGACGGGTCGAGGACGCTTTTGATCCGCAAAAATTGCTGCGTAGTGGCGATCAGGTCTTCCTTGCGTTTTTCCACTTCTTCCAACCAGTTGATTGCTTGTTCGCTCATCGTTTACTCTGTCCCCTTCTGCTTTCGTAGTTCCTCGTCCTGCTCTCCGTCCTCATCCACATCCAGGTCAAGCTCGACCAACGACAGGAGCGACTCCATCGGAACCTCTTTCTTGCGGGTAAACTCCATCTGTGCTTCCTTGATCTCTTCCCGAATATTGTTCATTTCGCTGTCCAGCTTGTACGATGCCTTGGCTGCCTCAATCAGACGCTGCCGGATATTATAAGGGATGATGCCCTCGTATTTGTAGTTCAGCGAATGTTCAATCGTCGCCCAGAAGTTCATACCCAGTGTTCTGATCTGGATCTCGACCGGGATGGTTACCAGCCCTCTTGCCGTCATCAGCGGATACTCCACAGCCAGGTGGTAGCCCCGGTAGCCGCTCTCTTTCGGCTTGCTGACGTAGTCTTTTTCCAGGTAAATCTTCATGTCGCTGCGCTGGCGAATCATCTCGACAACCGCGGGAATATCGTCAATAAACTGGCAAATGACGCGGATACCCGCAATATCCCGGATTTCCCAGGCGATGTTCTCATCGATCGGAAACTGCAGTCGATTTGCCTTCGCGTATATGCTCGGAATCGATTTGACGCGTCCCATGACGAACTCGATGGGAGCGTGCTCTTTCCGCTTGCGAAGCTCGTTGCGGATGTTTTTCAGCTTAACCTTGATCTCCTCAACCGCTTGTTCGTATGGCAGCAGGTACATTTCCCAGTCTAGCTTGTGCACGTTGAGTTCCCTCCGGCCCATTAATCCATCGTCCTTATGATTCAACATTTTCCATTGGATATCCTTCCCGCGACAAAAAGACCCCTTCACTTTTGTTCCGGGATCGCTTTCGGAACCGCTCGAGGTCTTTTGAAATCGCTATCAGACAAGTCCGGAAAAGAATTGGCGCATCTTGTGCAACACTTCTTCCCGCTTTTCGATGTGCGGCGTGTGACCTGCTTTCTCCACGACAAACTCCTCGTAGCTTCCACCGTTTGATCTGTATTTCTCCAGTACATGCCTCGTTTGTTTGAGCATGGGCTGCGCAGGATACACATCCTTTCCCGGCCATCCCGGGACAAAGCCGTTCTGACCCAGGTACCCAAAGTCAAAGAACGATTGGTCCGAGACGATGCAATCGTCGGCACCCCTGATCCAGAGAATCGGCGGTTTGTTTCCGATCTCTGCAAGGCCGGACACGTTGAAATACTTGGGTGAAATCGCATTGTTGAACCCAGATTCGCCCGGTGCAACTCCCGGCCAATCTGCGTTCGTTGCAAACGTGCCGGGATACAGACCGTCACCCACCTTGGTCATAAGCAGCGAGGTGACAAGCTGTTCCTCCCTCCAGGCATCTACCTGAAAAGGCGGTTTGAAGTAGAAGTGGTTCAACACATTCCTGGGGCTTGTTTGGTATTCATTTGTGCGATCGCCTTCCTTCAGCAATCGAACGAACGCTGGATTGGCCGTGCCTCCCCCCGATCCTGCAAAACTGGAATGGCAAGGAGTCCCTGTTTCGTCTTTGGTTCCACCGAATCCATAAGGGGAGATGGGATTGATCAAGACAAGCGAGGCGACCGTGTCCGGATAATCAATCGCGTACTGCATCACGATGCCTCCACCCAATGACCAGCCCACAAGATGCAGCGGCTCTTTCATCTGCAAGGAAGTGACGAGCGATCTCAGGTCATCCGCCCAATCGCGAACACCTCGCGTCGCGTCCACATCAAGCGCCTCCGATTCTCCATACCCGCGCAAATCCGGCGCAATCACCCAATGGGATGAAGATAAACCAAGCATGGTTTCCTCCCAGAACAGATTGGAAGAAACATTGCCGTGAATCAACATCGCAGGCGGGCTGCCTGGCGTTCCCGCTTCCAGATAGGAGGTTAGCAACCGACCGGTCTGTATGCTCTTTTTCACAATGGTCGCTGGCATATGACGCATCCACTCCATAGAAAAAATTGGTTACCAATAGGTATTCGGGAAACGGCGCCACCATTCGTGAAAAAAGGGAGGCCGCTATCGGCCTCCTTACTGCTCCTCGTTTTCCTCGGTCTGTTTGGCCTCCAGGTCGAATGCGGACAGCGACTGCAGCAAGTGCTCCGCAAGCCCGGCCAGTTGATCAGCGGAGCGGACAATCAGCTCCATCGCGGCGCTCTGTTCCTCCACCGCAGCCGAGATACTCTGCATGCCCGCCGACGCTTCTGAAGAAGCGGCGGAGACCTCCTGGGCGACGGCGACCACCTCGTGAGCGCTGGGCACCATCCGGGCGAACGCTGTGCTTACCCCTTCCATCTCACCCGACACGCGAAGGATGTTCTGTTCGATCTGTGCAAACAGCTGCCCTGACTGCTGAGCGGTTCTCATGCCTTGCACCACTGTACTGGTGCCGTGTTCCATCCGTTCCACGGCTTTTGATGTATCCGACTGGATTTCTCCGATCATCGAGACGATTTTTTGTGCTGCCTGATTGGTTCCTTCCGACAGTTTGCGAACCTCGCTGGCTACGACCACGAACCCTTTTCCGTGCTCGCCCGCTCGCGCCGCTTCGATCGCTGCGTTGAGCGCCAGCAGATTGGTCTGCCGTGCAATATCGGTGATCACCTGAATAATTTCCGAAATCTCCTCAGAACGCTGCTCCAGTCCTCGAATCACCTGCGTGGTTGACTGAACGGCCTGGCTGATCTCCTTCATGCTGGCAATCACCGCTTCGATGGCCACCCGACCGGACTCTGCATGTCGCTTCATCTCCTGGGACGAGGAGGCCACTTTCTCTACATTTTCCGTTGCCTGACGAACATCTTCTGTCAAGTCTTCGGCCAACGTCAGCGTCTGTCCCATCTTGTCCACTTGCTGGTCGGATGTCGCGGCCACGTTGTCCACGACCTGCACGATATGCTGGTTGGAAGCGGCGATATCGCTGGTGTTGCCGCGAATCTCCTGCGCGGCGCTTGTTACCGAAGCCGCTGCTTTCTGTACATCCCGCAAAATGTCATGAAGCTGCCCGCGCATGTCGTGCAGGGAACGCGCCATCTCACCGATCTCGTCTTTGCGCTTCAGCAGTCCAGAATCGAAAGCGAAGGTGAAATTCCCTTGACCGATCCGCTCGACCACTGCCAGCATGCCGGAAAACGAACGGCGCAAACCGCGAGCAAACACGGCGGCAATGACGATCACGAGTACCAGGACGATTCCGTTAAAAAGCAAAATCGCATTGCGGATCTTGTTCGGCCCTGACATGATTTCCGTCATGTCCATCTCCGCCAGGATCGCCCAGGTTAGCTTGCCGACTTTGATCTGATCGTAGGAGACGAGCACCTCTTCTCCACGGTAGTCGATGGCTTGGGTGGTTCCTTTCGGCTGGTCGGAGGCGAGAGCCGTATTGGCGATTGGTGTATCCACCACTTGCTTCAGCAGCGTCTCCTGTCCGTCGTCCAGATTGGTGCGCATCAGTTTATCCTGACCAATCAGGTAGATTTTGCCTGTCTGTCCCAACCCTTCCCGCCGGCTCAACTGGCGGGAAATATAATCGAGCGATGTCTCAACGGCCAATTGACCGATCAATGCCCCCTTGTCATAGATCGGAGCCGAAATGAAGACCGCAGGTTTATTCTCAGACGGCTGATAGCGGCTTACGTCCGACAGCTCAAGACTTTGCGTCTTCGCTACGCGATCCGCCACCTGCCCCAGCACGGTGTCTTTCAGGCTGCCGGAAAACAGGTTTGCGCCGAAGTCCGACTGGTACTTCGTCTGATATACGATATCTCCCGTTTCATTAATAAGATACGCGTTGGAAAAGCCGTAACGGGCGACAAACAATTTCAGCTCTTTTTCCTGCGCGTACACTGTTTCCTGATAGGACGAGGTCTCAATTCCCTGCTTGAACATTCGGTTAAACTCGGTCAATTCCTGAATGACCGTACCCGAACTGGCCATCGCCTCCAGGTTCTTGGAGCGCTCGCGGAAGTAGTTTTCCACCTGTTCCTTGTTGCTGTTTCGCAGTGCTTCCAACGTCGCGGCGCTCCCCTGCAGCAGCTCCTGTTTTGTCTGCATGTAAGCAAACAAGCCAGCCACTGTGAGCGGAACAATCCCTACCAGCAGCAAGGCGAGTAACACGCGTGCCCCCATTTTCATAGCATAGCCCCCCGAGAGTCGTTCTATGATCCTATTTTCTCTATGAATTTAGTAAGTATATCTTACCAAAAATATAGAAAAATGAAAGCTATGCTACTTTTTCAATTTTTTTGACTGATTAAAAAGATTACGCGGTCTCCAGAATCATTGCGATTTCGTCGCACACGGGCAGCTTCGAGCAATTGATGCAATCCTTCCACACCTTCTGTGGAAGCGTCTCTTTTGCTACGATCCGGAACCCGCACTTTTCAAAGAACTCCTTCTGATACGTGAGTGCAAGCGCACGATTGATGCCCAGCACCTTGCACTGTTCTACCAGGTAAAGAACAAGCCGCTTACCTACTCCCATGCCCTTGGCTCTCTCGGCAATGGCCAGGGAGCGGATCTCCGCCAGGTCTTCCCACAAGATGTGCAAACCCGCGACACCAACCACCGAATCTCCGTCATGGGCAACGATAAAAGACTGCAGATGCTCGCATACGGACAGTTTGGTCCGCGGGAGCATAAGCCCCTGTTGTGCATATTCATTAATAATCTCAAGCATTTGGTCGACGTCTCTCATCGTCGCCTGACGTACAGTGAGGGCTTTTGTAGCACTCATTTCTACATTCCTCCGCTTCCGCTCTCCATCCTGAATGGTAATAATAATTATTCATTATGATATATAAATATACATTCGTACTTGCAAGAAGTCTATCCCTTTTTCTTGCTTTCAGACGGATGTGCTATAATAGGGGCGGAGGTGTTTCCTTTTGACGACACGCAGAGAGCGAAAAAAGCGCGAAACCAGACAAAAAATTTTTAACGCAGCCATCAAGCTGTTCAAGGAACACGGTTTTGAGGCCACGACGATCGATATGATTTCGGAAGAGGCTGACGTAGCTCGCGGTACCATCTTCCTACATTTTACGTCAAAGGAATCGATCCTCGCGAACTGGGGTTATGAACGCCTTCAGGAAATCGAAGAGCGCCGGGACGAGTGGGATTACGGGGAAAGCTGCAAACAGCGTGTCCTGCGGATCTATAAAATTTTAAACGAAGTCAATATTCAAAATTACGATTTCATCAAGGTTCTGATCGAGTCCTCGATGAAACATCGCAAAGTTCTGGAATCAGAGAAGAACATGTACTTCGAGCTGCGTGAATTGTTTGCCGACCTGATCGAGGAAGCCCAAGAAAAAGGGCGGCTGAAGTCAAAGTTCAATCCCCTGGTGGCTGCCAACATGCTGGAGAACATCTATTACAACGCGTTGTACGACTGGGTTCGCAGTGAAGGAGCCTGGCCGCTCGAAGAAATTATGGAAGAAAAGGTATCGATCGTGTTTGAAGGGCTGGACGCTGAGAGCCCACCCGGCTTAAGCTAACGGAAACCCACCGAACGCAAGCTTACGCTCACGTTCGGCGGGGCCCGTTGGCGCCGGGCGGGGCCCCATTGCGCCAGCCCTTCTCATATGTACGCAATATGAATCTACTCCAGGACCACGGGTAGCGAAATCGTCACCAGTGTCCCTCGCCCGGCCTCACTGTCGAACACGAGTGTGCCTCCCATCGATTCGATGATGCGAAATGTCACCATGAGACCAAGGCCGGTTCCCTTTTCTTTCGTCGAGTAATAGGGCAAGCCGAGCTGTTGGATCTGCTCACGGCTCATTCCCTGTCCCTGGTCGCGAATCTTGACGGTGACCTGCCTGCCGGTACGTTTCGCCGAAATCTCCAACAGACCACCATTGTGCATCGCCTCGATGCTGTTTTTCATTAGATTCATCAGTGCCTGCTTTAGTTTGATTGGATCCCCCCGCACAAACAGGCGCTCTTCCATCTCGGTCTGGATCTCCACGCCATTCATCAGCGCATAGGA
>VAPR01000818.1_pt1 | contig 18048 bp, 11 predicted proteins | sample 3380701 | NCBI WGS metagenome assembly VAPR01 (sample SAMN11536904, study PRJNA540576) | hot springs metagenome | isolation source: hot spring wet sediment | place: Spain: Lobios | collected 2014-01 | reverse complement strand
AGAAATTTGGCGAGCCACCTGAATTGTCACCAAAAGAGATAACTAACCCTTTGGAAGAGGAAGAAGAACGGGAATACCTCGTGCGGGCATTGACGGCAAAAGATGAAGCAGAGAGCCAGCGATGGGTCAAAGCCTTTTTACATGCCCGTTGTCAACGGCGGCAACGGCAAGAAATGACGAAAGAACAAATCTTGGGCGAACGAGTAAAGGAGATGGTGGAGGGTTTAGCGACTTTTGTGAGTTGGCAGAAGTTTAAGATAGGGGCAAGGGAAGGCTATCAACCCCTGAAAGGGCTCAATGCTGACCCAGAGTTTTTCGGTTACCGAGTCAGAGACGAGCAGGACCTCATAGACACCTTGCAACTAAAACGGTCGGCATTGGGATACGCCCATGCCTTCGGTCTGGCTCAGGCGATGTTGCTGGAGCGATGGGACAAGCGATGGAGGCAAAAAGTGCCAGCGAAAGACTTGGAAGCGTTATTGGAAGAGGTTGTCGCTACAACGCCTTTGCCAAAGGAGGTCTTTGAGCCAAGGGAGAGTGAAGGAGCCATCGAGGAGCAAGTAATTAGCGAGGACGAAAAAGCCGAAGCGATCACTCCCCCGAAGCAATCGGTGACTATCTGGCTTTCGTTGCCTGAAGGGTTATTGGTGGAAATAGAGCGATGGCATCAGCGTCATGGGGCATTTCCGCTAGAGGTGGAATTGTCGTTGGAGACAGATGCGTTGATAGCGGTCATAAAAGATCCTGTCTGGATGAGGTTGGACAAAGATCGGGGTCGGCTGGGGATTTTGTGGGATCGGGATAAGCAATTGTCTTTGCACTATCGTCCTGACGGGATTGTGACTTTGCAGGGGGAAGGGTTGAGGATTAAAGGCAGGTTGACAGTTCAGCGGGAAAAGGACGGGGTGTCTTTGCACCCCGCTGAAAAGGCGCAAAAAACATCACAAAGAGGTGCTTTCAAGAGGAAGGGCATGAAGGTATGGTGTGTCACTGTGTTGCCGTTGGTGTTGCTTTGGGGGAACGATGGGAATGGGCAAGAAAGCTTGATAGGGGTCACAGGGGATTTGAGTGGGTTGTTTCACCATGCGGCAACAGGTGGGTTTGCCTACGAGACGATCCCGCTGGTGGGCAATGCTCCTGACGGCGCGGAGCGAAATTTCGCGGAGGGTGAAGTCTACACGGGGCGGTTGACTGCATGGCATACTGATGCCGACCCCTTTCAGGTGACCTTTTGGGTTATCGTCAGTTGGAATTGGCAAGAAGGAGGCGGGAGTTGTTGGACAGTGGCGGGCGCTGCAACAGGTTCAAGTGGAGGGACATTGATCACTTTTGCCCTCTCCCTCTCGCCCGACCCACAACAACAGGAACGGAAGAAATTGCGGGTTAAATTTCGCTACAGAGATAGTAAGGGGCGAGAATGGGAAACGGAAGTGGAGTATGAATCCGTCAAAACGCCCCCATTAGGCAACATGAGGATCTACGGGTCATATTTCAATGTAGAAACTGGGCAAACAACCCCTATCGATGTCTGGGGCAATATTTGGCGGATATCGAAGCCTGAAGAAAGAACTGGTTTTTTCACCCAAGGAGGACAGGGTTTGGCTCAATTACCACCAGCACCTGACTACACGGCTGAAGCCACAGGAAGAACTTCGGTCTTAGGGCTATGCCGACCGCCTCTGAAATCAGGTCCAGAAAACTTTGGTGTCATGGCTAATGCGACTGGCAGCATTGGTTTCCTATTCATTGTCCACCAAGGTATACGGGGAATGGTTTGGGAACGGACCAGCGATGGTGGTCTGGTAGGACTATCGGGGGCAAAGGTAGAAGTATTCAAGGGAACGCAGTGCCTCTACTCAACGCAAAGCCGATCTGATGGCATTATTGGCATGTTTGAGATCCCCGGCTACATCGTTGACAATTGGTTGGACCAATACGGCGATGGGAGTTTCACGATCAAGGTGACACCGCCAGCTCGCTCCATGTTGCGACCAGACCCGATGTTTATTCAAAAGGACACGCCGACGATCACTAAATGCCGCCGGCGCAAGACAGATGAACCTTGCCCGAGGGATTTACCGGTTAACCTTGGCGATTTCATTTTCAGTTACAAGCCCGTTGGATCGCCTCCTAATGGTGGCTAAAAGGCTAACAAACCTACCCCGCACTCCCAAAATCAATGAACGAAGTCTAATAGAGGGAAAAGAAGGAGACGATGAACGGATCGCTACCCCATGCTTCTCGTTGCCTCAATATTCCCCCAATCACTGAGCGCTTGCTCTTCCAGCAGGGGGTAACGGTGATGATGAAAAGCAATAACCAGCGCATCACTCTTTGGGAGGTCCCAAAATCCTTCCGGTGATTTGTGATTCAGGACGGGTGGCAAGGTAAAACAATAGGCTTATCTTGGTGGTTACTGACAAGTTCAACCTCCCGATTGCTTCCTATTGCGACGAATCGTTTATTCTGAACTAAGGGTGGAGACAGGTGTGGGTGCCCACTTGGCAGCGTTACTAACCCACCACCTAACCCCGAGGCTATAATTAAGCGATGGGAGCCACGCTAAGCGGGGAGCTCGCCGTGCCCTGAACCCGCAATCGGCGATAGCGGGGCTGAACTCCCTGCCTGCGGGCGTCTTTTGTGGGGACGGGCTGACGCACGGAGCGAAGAAGGCTGGGTCCTGCGCGGCGGCACAGGGTCAACCCCGCCAGGCCCGGAAGGGAGCAACGGTCCGCCCTCCCTGCCGCGCGCCGCAGGGGCACCTGGCTGGAGCCACCGGTGTCGGTAACGCCCGGAAGAGGCGCTCAACGGCGGGGTGCGTGGCTCCCTATCCCTCTTCTGTCGCTTTACGCCCCTTCGTCCTCCGCCCCGTAGCGTTACTTAACCGGTCGCGTCTTATTCAGGTATTGTCGCAGGTTCACCGCAATCTCGTGCTCTGTGGTGCCCAAATCAGGCACATTCGTGAACAACCAAAATTCCATCGGGAACACATACTCGCCGCCAGGACGAATGGTCACCAAGGGGCTCAAGCACTCCGCCTCAATGAACTCTTCGCAGGAGTAAATCTCCACTGTGCAACCGCCGTCAGGATAATTGCCTTTGGGGTCATAAGGGAAGCGCTTGATGAACAGGACGCTATCGCCGGGGTGATAGTAAGCCACCCAACCTTGTTTGGTGTCCACCCCAATTTTGGCTTCATCGTTGTAGCGGCTGCGCCGACCAATCAGTTTCTCTCTCGCTGGCACCTTAGCTTGATCCACGATGACCAACTTGTTGAAGAAGGTGAAGCGAGGATCAGTTGGGTTTGCGTAACTCCATAAGATCAGCCGACGCACCTGTGCCAGGGCATCCAAATCGCCCACATCCAATGGCGCAATGGCTTTGCCGCCTGGTTTCATCACGGGCAAACTCCACGCCGCATAGGTCACAGGCTTGCGAGAGACATTGCGCAGCCGCATGGTTACTCGCACGCAAGGCTCATTGGGCATAACCTTGACATCCACGATTTTTTGGATGCCGCTCTTTGGCTCTTTCGGACCAAAGAAGCGTAGCGTGCCGTCCTTGAGCCGTTGATAAGTGATGGGTTGGTTGTCGGGAAACCAAGTGATCTCAAAGATTTCGGGAGCAATCCAAGGTCGCCAACCGCCGCGCAACTTGAATTCTTTTTCACCTGACTTACCGACTTCGTTTTCGCGAACAAGGAACAAGTTGTTGCCGCCGACAGGTCGGAAATCAATGATTCGGGGACCGACATCGGTTGTCACATAGACTTCAATCAGCCCGTTGCTGATTTTGATCGTGTTGCGCCAACCACGATAGTTGACCTTCTCCACCCGCACTTGCGCCATTGCGCTGCCGACCAGCAACGCTAACACAAACACTGCCAACGCACATCGTCGCATCGCAACCACCTCCAAGCAATGGGTGTTCATGTTAAATTTTGGCGCACCTCACCTTTGGCGCATCGGTTTTGTGTTCGCATCCTCTATCTGCCACTCCGACAACACCAACTCTGGCGGAACATGGAGCGTCAACACACCGCTGACGACTTTCACTTGCTCCCTTTGAAGCACTTTGCCTGTGACCAAATCGCGAACGGTCACTGTCACTGTCGGCTGTTCTACCCTCAGTTGCAAGGAACCCAGCTGCAACGGGATGAAGCCCATTGGTGCTGTCCCAATCCAACTCTCGCCCCAAAGGAAAAGATAGGGTGCCGAAGTCACCAGAAGTTTAACTTTGTAGCCCAACCCAATGCCCCAAAAGTCACGCGCCAACAGGGCTGCCTCTGCTTCGCTGTGTGGGCCTGTTTTCAAAAAAGCCGACGAGTAAGGTGGAACATTCAAGCGAGAACAGTCACCCCATTCTGTTTCAAGATGGGCTTGAGTGAAATACCTTGCAGGGTTCGCTACGACAAAAAACCAGCCCCCTGACCCATTTGCTGTCATGAATGTCAGCAAATCTGCTTCCTTACCAAAGGTGAGCCATTGACTGCGCAGGCGATTAATCGTTTCTGGCTTCGTCCCTGCCAATTGCAAGGCACTCAGGAGCAAGGCTTTGTAAAGGCGCACTGTTTCGTCTACACTGCGCAACTCAGGCGCATCGGCGGAAAAGATCACCAAGCCCTTACCCACCTTTTGCGCCACAACGACAGGGTCGCCTTTCTCCGTCATTGCCAACACATGTTCTCTGCCCCTTCTCTTTACCCGCACACATGGTTTGCCCTGCCATTCGGTCAACGCAAAATGGTCATCCACCGCTATACACCGGACAGCAGGCTGGTGCTCTAACGCCAACGGCGATAGTAGGCCGTCTACAAAGTCCGCTCCCAACAGCGTTTTGAGCCGCTCTGTTTTTGTGCGCTGCCGGTCGAGGTCAAAAGTGAAATCGCCGGTGATCAAGACGACACCACCGTCAGCAACAAACTGCTGCACCGCTGCGAAAGTTTCGTCTCGCCACACAAAGGGTATGGGGAAGATGACGAGAGTGGGTCGTTGAGCAAGGGTTTCCTTGAGTTCCCACTCCCGCACCACAGAGAAGGAGACTTTCAACCGCATCAGGGCTTCCAAACTGCGAAAGACCGCTGCGCTGATGCGACCAGCGGGACCGAGGCCACTCCACCGCACCTCGCCCTCCGCACCAAGCAAGTGTTCGTCCGGAAGGACAACCAACATGGATCGCCCACCCGTCCAGAAGGAGGGGAACTCCCTGTCCCATTGAGTTCGCTTAAAGAACCGAGCAAGGGCGGCGAAGGTTTTGCCCGAAGCCTTTAGCGCTGCTTCCACTTGCCAAAGGTTACCCTGTCGCTTAGCGTAAATCCCGTGTTGGTGCACTAAACCCCAAGGGAAAATGCACGACTCCATGTCCTTCCAATCCCAATTCAGCACTATTGCTCCGCCCAATGCGAGAGTGAGCAGCGGTAGGTTGACAAAATGGCGGATCACCTCGTCCGTTGTTGCATAGCCCCAACCACCAAAGCGGAAACTGGGATGGTCGCGAGCACCAAATTCGCCCACCGATAACCCATGACCGCGAAGCAACCGCTCGTGAAACTTCAAGTAGGTTGCAATGGCAGCGGGGTTGCGATCACCGTAGTAGTGTAGGTTGGTGAAGGTGAGCCATTGAGCAGCTTCGTAGTGGTCCCCTACCACCTTCCAGTCAATCTCGTCGGTCACGGGTTGTTGAGCGCCGCTTTCCCGCAACGCTTGCACATTGGCTCTTACCCAACGCGCCACAAGCCAACGACGAAAATGCTGCAGGTCCCAAAACCGCAAGTCGTCCCAACTGCGTGGTTCGTAACGGGTGTAGCGCACTTCTCCTAACCGAACCTTGTCCTTCCACGCTGCTTGCAATCGCTCGTCGCTCCCGTAGCGCTCTCGCAACCACTCATTAAACAACCGATGCAGATCAGGATGGTCACGAAAGTCTACCCAAGCTTCGTTCTCAATGTCCCAGACGATGCGGGGTGCTTCCCTGTAGCGTGCTCCCACTTGACGCACGAAAGCACCCTGCTTCCGCAGGGTTTCGTCATCCAAGCTCACATTCATCCACTCGTGCAGCGTGGGCATGAGCACCAAACCGTGCCGATGGCTCATGAGAACCAGAGCATCGTAGCGGCGCCAAAAAGTTTCCGACGGTTTTTCCAAATCGCCAGCGAAGGGGCTAATGTGCAACACCCGCAACACCCTTAGCCCCATTTGGCGCATCAAGGCGAACTCCCATTCCCACTGCAACGGGTTTTCCCAAGTGGCTTCGGGAGAAAACATCACGCCCGTTTGGTTCGTGCCAAACCAAAAGCGGGGTTTCCAAACTTTTTCTTCTTCATCCCACTCGCACAAGGCATTGGACTTCCAAGCGATAGGGGTAGCTTGGTGAAGCACTTCTTCGTCCCAAACGCAAACGCCACTCCACACTTCATGTAGCGACGGTAGCAAACACGGATGAGCCTCACACATACCCAAACTTGCTTGCAAAGCGTAGAGTGCTGTCGCATCGTTAGGCACGCGCCACTGCATAGTGATGGTTTGTTGCTCGCCGGGCGACAGCGAAACCGTCCGTTCACCCACAAAAATTGCTTTGTCCATCTGCAAAAGCTTGGGCATGGGGAACAGACGCAGCCGCACCGTAACCGTTTGGGGCGCAACGCCGCTGTTACGCACTTTAACCGAAAAAGTCGCTGTTTCGCCTTTGCGGTAGCACCATAAAGATGGTTGCAAACTGTGGAGGTAAACGCCCCAAAGCAAGTGGCGGAGCACAGACACGAGCACTGTTTGAAAAGCAGGCGATTCTGTCAAATCGTGCGACTCCACACCGCAAAAAGCCCAACTGCTGCCCGCATACGGACCAGCAAAGTGGCGCAGCACCGAGAAAGCAGGACCAAGATAACGACCATAGCGGTCACGAGCGATAAGCACAGGGACAAACTGGGCCCAACTTTTGGGGAACACTGGGTTGTTTTCCCCCACCAACGCCACAGCAGCGTAGCCTTTCAATGGCTCTTCCAGCGTCCAGCGAGATGGGGAAGGGTTTCCACGCTTGACAGTTTGCTGAGAGCCCATGATTTCCAGAGTGGTAGCGCCGTCAATGCGGAACGAAGGATCAAAGACAGCGATTTGATCAGGATGGATGTGCAGCCAATCTCTGGCTTCACCCCAGCGAGTGTTGACGATCCGCTGCAGCCGCCAATTTGCGAACTCTGCTTCGCCACGACCGTGCACGATGCAACTGAGCGTTGCCTGTTCTGTGCCCTTGGGCACCCGCAAAAAGACACCGACTTCCTGCCATCCCTCGGTGCGCTGGACTGGTTGCGTCTGCTGGAACGCAATGCGGTTTCCCTGCCCGTCGTAGTATTCAACGGCGAAATAAGCACCGTGACCATCGACAATGCCCTTCGTGCGGATTTTGCCTGTGAGCATGTAAGTGGACTCCAAACGCAAGGAAACGACTGCCCGAGCGCGATGAAAGTCAACAGGAGCATTAGCAGGAACCGCAACTTGAACGCGATGAGAAGAAGCGCTCACCCGAACAGATTGATGAGCGACTTTTTCCCACCGCAAGTTTTTGTCCGAAGGCACGCTGTTGCTTGGATAAATTTCGTCAAAGGCATAGCCACCGAGGCTGACAAACCGCCCACCCGCTTTCAAGTAGCGACGGAAATTGTCTATGGCTTCGTCGGGGAAGAAGGCGCCGTAAGGGAGTAACACGACCGCGATGCGTTCTGGGTTCAACACTTGCGGGTTCGCCAAGTCGTCCAAAGAGAGCCGACGAACGGGGATTTGATGTCGCTTCAACAGCGTTAGCAGCCGGTGCGGGTCAGCGTGTCCCGTTTGATGCGGCAGCGATGGATCGTGCCAAACACCCACCACGCCTTGCCCAAACCCAAGGTTGACAAAGAGCAATAGGATCACCACCCAACACCGCATGGTTTACCACCCAGCCAGAGTATGACGCTATGGCAAACTTTCATAAAGGTGATGTTGGATGCGGTATGACTTGCACACCCACTCCCTATTTTCAGACGGGAGCCACAGCATTTGGGAGATGGTGAGGGCAGCGGAGGCTGCGGGTTTGGAAACCCTCGCTATCACCGACCACATAGAAGCGGATCGGTGGGGAAAGCCTACCGATGGGTGGGTAGACGCTGCCTTGCGGGAAGCGGAATCGGTGCGCAGCCAAACAAGGTTGCGATTGCTAATCGGTGGGGAAGGGAGTTTGTTGGATGCCAAGGGACGCACCCCTATCTCTCCTGAACTCTACCGCAAACTGGATCTGGTGCTGTGTGGGTTGGAGTGGTCCACTCATGGGATTGCGATTAACCCGCCTGAAGACAAGGTAAAGCTGCAGCGGTTGTTGGTGACCGCTTACGGGAATTTGGCGCTTAACCCATGGGTAGACATTTGTGCTCACCCCTTCAATTTGGGACGCTTCTCCAACCCTCTCTCGCTGTCGGATCTGGCTCCATCGGCTGTGCGAGAGATTGCCGCTGCGTTCCGTGAAGGCGGAAAGGTGTTTGAGTTGAACAACACCTTTTGGTGGTGGTTCCCCAACCACTCGCCCATGCAAGTGCTACGCGATTACGCGCGGGTGGTTGAAGAGTTTGCTGTCGCTGGTGTCCTGTTCTCTCTCGGCAGCGATGCCCACAGCCTCCACGGTGTGGGCAATTTGAAATGGGCTATGATGCTTGCTAACCAAGTGGGCTTGACCGAACGCTGCTTCGTTACCCCTGAGTTCCTGCGCCAGAAACGGCTGCAACGGATGCTGGGAAGATGAGAACAGTCAAAAGGAAACCGGCGGCGAGAAGGGAAACTTTGGTCGGCACTCAATCGTTACCAAGGGCAGGGGAAGGTTTTGAACACGCATGAAGTTGGTGACAGACGATGGCAATGGAGCTTTGGTTAGCCTTTCGGCTGTTGTGGGCGCGACCGCGCCAAACGGTCTTGAGCATCCTTAGCGTGACGCTGGGGGTCGCTGCCCTCATCGTCATGCGTTCCATGACCCTTGGCTTCCTACAGCAGTTTGTCGACAAACTGATAGAACTGACTGCCCATGTGACGGCACTCAGCGAGGAGTTGAGCGTTTACTTCTCTGGTGACAAAGGAGATCAAGCAACGACGCCAGTGCGGCAAGGGTGGGGGGTGGAAAACGACTTTCCTTTGCCAACCCTCTTCACCACGACGCGCCCACCCATCCCTCGGCAACGGAAAGGGATTGCTGGTTGGGAAACCCTCCTAACGAAGATAGAACGCTTGCCTGATGTGGCATCGGTAGCACCCTATGTCGCTCTGGAAGGAATCGTTGTGTTCGGCAGTCGGTCCGAAGTGATCGGTGTGTTGGGCATTGAACCTTTGCGCTACGATCGAACCGTGCCTTTTCGCCGTTGGTTGCTAACAGGGGACATGATGGAACTGCAGCGCAACCCCAACAGCATCATCTTGGGCTACGCCTTAGCCGAGGAGTTAGGGGCTCAGGTGGGAGAGCGGGTTACAGTGCTTGGACGCAATGGAGCAACAGCGACTCTGCGTGTGGTGGGACTTTACCGATCTCAAGTGACCCCTGTGGATCGTTTCCGCGCCTTTGCCCCTCTGCGCACAGTGCAGCGGTTGAAGGGCACCGAACGAGTAGACGCTATCGCGGTGCGCCTGACCAATTTAGAACGAGCGAAAGAGGCGGCGCAAAGAATCCGTCAACTGACTGGCTTGGAGACCCAAACTTGGGAGGAATTAGGACGCAGCATTGCAGCCATTTTTCGCATGATTGACATGATCACCACTTTGGTCGTGTTGACCATTGTGGTGGTTGCCGGCTTTGGGATCACCATCACCTTGCTGCTGTTGGTGAGTGAAAAGCGAGGGTTCATCGGGGTAATGAAAGCCACAGGCATGACAACAGGACGAATCGCCCGCAGTTTCTTGTTAGCCGGGCTAATGATTGCGATCGTGGGCATTGGGCTGGGCGAAATTGTCGGCTGGATCGGCATAGAGGTTTTAGACCGGACCCCAACGGGTTTGCGTGGGTTCGCCACTTTTGTAGAAAGCGAAACTTTCCCTATGCTGCGACGCTGGGATATCTATGCCCTCGCAGCTATTGCCGCCTTTATCGTGGTTGTCACTGCCAGCTGGTTTCCAGCGCGGCGTGCCGCTTCTTTTGACCCGGTGGCTATCTTGCGGGGCGAGTAGGCAAACTTGCAAAATTAGCGCTAAGGAAAGCGCAGCGCTTTTGGGGCATCAAAACCAAGCAACAGCGGGTGACTTGCATGCGAATAGTTTTGTTGTTTTTAGCGCTGCGTTACTTGCGGCGACGATGGCGCACGACTTTGCTCACGGTGGGGGCAGTGGCGCTCGGCGTGTTCGCCATGAGTTTTATGGCCTCCATGATGCTGGGCTTGAGTCAAAAGTTCATTGACAGCGTGACCACAGCAGCACCGCACATAGAAGTCAAAGGACGAAAGTTGGGGCTACCACCCCGACTGTTTGTGTCAGAAGAAGGAGAGGAACGAGACGGACTCCCAAGCCTCCTAATGCCTACCCGACCTGTGCCCCAACGCCTTGAAAAGCCTCTGCGAGGCTACAGCCAACTTTGCGCAATCATTGAAAGTGTGGAAGGCATTGTCGCTGCAGCCCCGCAGGTGAGAGGCAAAGCCTTGTTGGTTTACGGTGGGATCTCCCGTGCTGTCAACCTTTGGGGCATCACGCCAGAGGCACAAGAACGCGTGATCTCCGTGCGAGAATACTTGCATGATGCTATCGGAGATTTAGCCCTCGTGCCCGACGGGTGTTACCTCGGCAAGGAGTTGATGAGGCGATCGGGCATTCCCGTAGGCACCCGGGTCGTTTTGATCGGTCCTAACGGCACGAAACGCACCTTGCGCGTCCTCGCCCGCTACTGGAGCGGGGTGCGCGAAACCGATGAGTTGATTTGCATCGTTCGCCTCTCTGTGGCCCAGCAACTGTTGGGCTATGGCAACGAAGTGACCAGTATCGCTGTGCGAGTTTCCGATGTCCAACGCGCTTATGCCCTTGCTCGGATTGTGGAACGGCGGTTGGGCTACGAAGCCACCTCGTGGCAAGAGGCAAACGCTAACTACTTGGCTTTGTTCAATCTTCAAAACCTCATCACGGCTATTTTGCTGACAGCAACTTTGTTGGTAGCCGGGTTCGGTATTGCGAACGGTCTCATCACTGTTGTGCTGCAAAAACAGAAGGACATCGGTATCCTCAAAGCGATGGGGCTCACTGACCGTGAGGTTGCAGGGGTGTTCCTCTTGAAAGGGCTGCTGATTGGCACCCTCGGTTCTTTGGTCGCCCTTCCCCTTGCAGCTCACGCAATTGAAGCGATGAGCAAAGTCCCTCTTTCGGGAGAAGGGGTGCTCACCACAGAAACCTTCACTATGCTTCGCCACCCTGCCATTTACTTCGTCCCTATAGTGATTGGGATTGGGACGAGTGCGATTGCTGCTCTGTTCCCTGCCCGTAAAGCAGCGCAGTATGACCCAGTGGAGATTGTGCGTAGCGCTGGACAGTGAAGAGAGGGGATGAGGGTGTTGGAATTGACCCCTAAGAGAGGGCGAGTAGTTCGCTACCAAACCACATTGGACGCCTCCCTTTCCTGCGTGTTAGATAGTGACCCATCGCCTATCACTGAGATCGCCGTTCACCCTTCGGGGCGCTTCTTTGCCACTGCTCATCGGAGCGGAACAGTAAAGGTCTGGGCGATGCCCAACAGGGAACTGCAAGCCTCTTTCACTCATCATCACCCTGTGCGAGCACTCGCTTTTGCCCCTGATGGCACTTGGTTGCTTGCGGCTGGATACGGTGGCGAGGTGCGATTGTGGAAGGTGAGTGAGCAAAACAGCTTCGCCTCCCTGAGTTGGACTGACCATATTGTCCAGTCTGTTGCCGTTCACCCAGAAGGCACCTTTTTCGCTCTCGGTGGCGGAAGGTGGAACAAACAAGAACGCTGCTACTCTTTGGGAGAAGTCGCTTTTTGTCAAGTAGAAGATTTCGGCGCTGTTGTTCGCTACACTTGGGTGGCACACGAAGAGCCTGTCCACACTGTTGCTTTCACTCCTGACGGTCAGCAGCTACTGACAGGGGGTTGGGATGGCACGGTGAAGGTGTGGCGGTTGGAACGCACGGGATGGGGAGACTGGAGTGGGTCTTTAGAGCGGACGCTGACGATTTTTCGCCCCGGTTGGTTGCGGTCGTTTGCCCTCTCTCCCAAAGGCACTTTGTTAGCAGCGGCAGGGTTCGCCTACCAACCCTTGGGGAGTTGGTGGGAGGTGACCACGCCCCTGTGGCACCTCGCCGAAGGACGACCGATGGGAACTCTAAAGGCAGGGTTCTTTCGGGGACACCGAAAGCCTGTTAACGCTGTCGCCTTCTCCCCTACCCTGCCACTGATCGCTACAGGTAGTGACGACAAAACCGTCAAGGTCTGGGATATCCGAGGAAAACTGTTGATGTCGTTGGAAGGACACCTTGGCTTAGTCACAGCGATTGCCTTTTCTCCAGACGGTAAGTGGCTCCTCTCAGGCGATTCATCAGGTGCCCTATTTTTGTGGCAATTGATGTGGTAACAAGGAGCAGTTAGGTTTCTCCTGCCTGCTCATCCTTGTGCCACAATTGCTGCGGTTAAGTCAGATAGCAAAGGAGGGAGAACAGGATGGTGAATCGGCGGCAGTTTTTGCAAACGACGGCGGGTGCATTGGCAGCAGGGGCACTTGCTTCTGGTCAAGCGCCTAAGAAAGTGCGTTGGAAGGTCGGCTTGCAAAGTTACTCGTTGCGCACCATGCCCTTTGACAAAGCTGTGGCAACCCTCAAGGAGTTGAATGTGCGCTATGTGGAAGCCTTCCCAGCTCACCTTCCCATAGAGCGGGCAGAGGAAGGCAAGAAAGTGCTGCAAGAACACGGGGTCTCACTTATCGCTTACGGTGTGGTCTACTTCCGCGCTGACGAAACCTTTTTACGACGGTTGTTTGAGTTTGCCAAAACTATGGGCATTGAGGTCATCACGGCTGACCCTGCCCCCGACAGTTTCGACCTGTTGGACAAATTGCTGGACGAATACAACCTTTACATTGCTATCCACAATCATGGACCGGGTAGCCGTTACCCGGGAGTGGATAGCGTGGTCAAGGCAATTCAAGGTCATCACGAGCGCATCGGGTTGTGCTACGACACAGGGCATGGCGCCCGGGCAGGGGATGACATCGTGGAAGCTGTGCGCAAGATTGGAAAGCGCATCTACGGTGTCCACTTGAAAGATGTCAACGAACAAAAGCGCGATGTGGGGATCGGGGAAGGGATATTGGACCTTCGGGGATTCGTCAAGGCGCTCAAAGAAGTAGGCTTTAACGGTGCTTTCATGTTAGAGTATGAGCTGGAGCCACAAAATCCTGTCCCCGGCATCCGAAAATCCCTTGCTGTCGTGGAGAAGATTTTGTCAGAGCACCAGGTTGAAATGCGATAAGGGCTGCACGGCTTCAACCCTTGCTCAGCAGCCATGCCATTGGGTTAGCAGGTCCATGTCCTTTGCCCAGGGACAAAGCATGGCGGATAGCCACCGTGATGAACTCTTTGGCTTGCTGCACGGCATCCGCAACACTTTTGCCTGCTGCCAGCCCTGCAGCAATTGCAGAGGCAAAGTTGCATCCAGTGCCATGCGTGTTCTTCGTCTCGTATCGTGGGGCGCGAAACTCCAAGAAGGCTTCACCATCATAGAGGATGTCTACCGATTCTGCCGTCCCTTCCAAATGTCCCCCCTTGACAAGCACATATTGAGGACCAAGGTCTCGCAACTGTTTGGCAGCCTGCTTCATCTCGTCCAACGAACGGATTTCCCTTCCCGTGAGGGCACGGGCTTCGTGCAGGTTAGGCGTGATCACCGTTGCCAGCGGGAACAAGAGGGCCTTCAACGCATCTACCGCTTCAGGACGCAACAAGGGAGCACCACTTTTAGCAATCATTACCGGATCGACAACGATACGAGGGAGTTGATGCTTGCGGATTTGATCGGCAACAGCTTCAATGATGCCTGCATTTGCCAGCATGCCCGTTTTAACCGCATCGCAGCCGATATCGGTAACACACACCTCAATTTGTTGGGCAACGAATTCGGGTGGCAATTCTATCACACCATAAACCCCTGTGGTGTTCTGAGCGGTCAGAGCGGTGATGGCGGTCATCCCAAAGGCTCCCAAAGCGGAGACGGCTTTCAAGTCCGCTTGGATCCCTGCCCCACCCCCTGAGTCGGAACCAGCGATAATGAGCACGCGCGGGATGCTCACGACGAGACACCTCCATCCGAAAGTTCAACGCTTTGGTGGCGACAGCACGACCAAATTGTCCCGGTGCACCACTTCTGGTTTTCCATTGACACCTAACACCTTCGGGATTTGGTCAGTTTGCAACCCCGCAATTTTGCGGATGGCTTGGGCATCGTAGTTCACAATGCCTTTGGCAAACAAGTTGCCTTTTTCATCCAGCAAAGCGACCACATCGCCCGCTTCAAAATCTCCCTGAACCTGCAAGATGCCGGCGGGTAAGAGGCTACTGCCGTGAGTGATGATGTGTTGTTTAGCGCCTTCGTTCACCCAAAGGTTGCCCTGCACCCGAGGGGCAAAAGCGAGCCATCGCTTGCGGGCAGGCAAGTGACGGTAGGGCAGGAAGCGGGTGCCAACAGGTTCGCCTTGCAACACGCGAAGAAGGATGTTCGGCTCGCGCCCGTTCGCCAACACTAATGGGATGCCGCAAGTCATCGTCACTTCTGCCGCCTTTAGTTTGGACACCATCCCTCCTGTCCCTAAGCGGCTGGCTTTGCCTGCACTTTGCCAAATCTCCTCGGTCAGTTCCCGCACCTCCCGAAGCAGTTGGGCTGGTCCTTTGAGCGGCTTGAGGAAAAAGCCAGGCACATCGCTTAGGAGGATGATCAACTCCGCATCGGTAACCAACGCTGTTAAGGCTGCTAACAAGTCGTTGTCGCCAAAGCGAATTTCGTCTGTTGCGACAGTGTCGTTTTCGTTAACAATAGGAACCACTGACCAGCGGAAAAGTTGTTGAAAAGTTTGGCGGGCGTTGCGAAAGCGCTCCCGATCTTCTACATCGGCACGGGTAAGGAGCACTTGTCCTACTTGCCGCCCATACCGAGCGAAAAGTTCCCGGTAGGTATGCATCAGCAGACTCTGTCCAATGGCAGCAGCTGCCTGCTTTTCTGACAGGCTCAAAGGAGGCTTCAAGCCCAAAGCCATCATGCCCGACCGAATAGCACCGGAAGTGACCAACACGATACGATACCCATCTGCCATGGCTTGACAAATCTGCCTCACCAAATCCGCCATGTAATCGGTGTCCAACGCCTCTTTGCCACCAGTGAGCGTTGAAGTGCCGACTTTGACAACCACTGTCTTGCCCATACACCCTTCCCCTCGTTCGCTATGGGAGATGTCAACATCCCCGTTTCGGTTGCAGGAAAATTGTAGCGCTAAGAGCATTGAGGGAAAGCTTTTGAACAGCTCGAGCGGCAGTTGACAGAGAAAGGGGGTCCGACGGATGTGGCTTAGCAACGGGGTGATGCTTTTGGTGACAGCTATCTTGTTCGGGTTGACGGTGTGGAAAACCAAAGGGGTTCCAACCAAAACCTTGATGGACAGCGGGCTCACTTTCTTGACAGTGCTTCCTCTCATCCTTTGCGCTTTCCTTTGTGAGGGTCTTATCAAAACCTTGGTGCCACCCGAGGGGATCCAGAAGTGGTTATCAGCGGGAGCGGGATGGCGCGGCATTGCTCTTGGGTGCCTCGCCGGCGCTTTAACTCCCGGTGGTCCTTACACCAGTTTCCCCATTGCGATGGTGCTGCTGCGATCTGGGGCAGGGCTTGGCACTGTTGTTGCCTACATGACGGCTTGGCAACTCTGGTCTTTCACTCGTTACCCAATGGAAATCGCTTTTGTGGGCTTCAAAATTGCAGCGCTACGGTTCGTTGTTACTTGCTTTGTGCCTCCCCTGGCAGGATTCCTTGCCCACTGGATCACCACCTACTGGCTTGGCGGGCAAGGGAAGTAGGGCTTCAGACACGGTTAGCCCTTAGGTCACCTTTGGAAGAACTAAAAGCCTAACTCGTTTCGGTCGGGCTCCATCCGACGCAAGGCATAAAGGATGTATTTAAGGGCAGCTTTAAGGGCATCCGCCAACTCCTTCTCTTGCTCTTGGAAAGCAGCGAGTGTGTTCTTGACCTGCAGGAGAGCGTCTTCAGGGATGATGGCATTAGCAGAAAACTCCCGCACATAGCGGAGCAAATTTTCGGCGCTGCTGCGGGTTGCCTTGCGCCAACCCAAGCAACGGCGCACCTCCCGAAGAGCAAACTCAATCAAGTCTTCCAACACTGCCTCTGTTCGCTGCTCGCGAAGCAACCAAATCGGGCGAGTCGCCGCTCGGAAGCCTACCATAAAACTGCGCCCTAATGGAGTTAGGGGCAACATCTGCCCCATGCTCACCAACACCTCTTTGTCGAGGCTTTGGGGATCGAAGGGATCAGGGTCTTTAGGCACCACGCGGAAATTGAGCATCCCCTGCTGACGCAATTCCACCAAAGCTGCCAACAGCATGGCTTCCGCCAGATCTTCTATCAGAGCTAACTTGCCGTCGCCCACTTCCTCGTAGCGGTGGCGGCGCCACTCGGGCACTTCCGACTTAGCAACGGCATCCACAAACTGTTCTGCAAACCGCAGCACTACACACTCCGCCCCAATGCGGTCGGGTAAGGGCAATGCGGGTTCGTCAGGCGCATTCAGCCACTGATGAAAATACCGATAGCCCACAACCAACAAGGTAGCAATCCCCAGAGCCGCTACGAGCAACCAAAAGATAACCAACACAATCCCCAGTGGCATCGCCTTTCACCTTTGCCCGAAAGAATGTTTCTGCCCAATAAGAGTTTGCCAAGCCTCCAATCAGTTAGCACCGCAACCGAGAACTTCCCTAACTCTGCGGCTCTGTGAAAAACTCCGACAAGTAGCTGAGCAAGCGTGGCAAAATGTCACGGGCTCTTTGCTGCGATCCTTTGGGTTTTGCCAAGGGAGGGAGCCTTAGGATGATGAAGCAAAGAAAGTGGCGGCTTCGCCTTGTTGCGCTATCCATCCTGTTCCTCGGGATTGTTGTCGTTTATGTCAGGTATGCATTCTTTGCCCCCGTTGCTTTTTCGTCCTTAGTGTTGCACACCCCTAAGGACAAGCCCCACCTTAGTTGGTTTCGCTACCCGCTTTCGGGCAATGCCGTCACCTTCTTGCCTGATGGGCAGCATTTAGCGGTAGCAGCAGAGTGGCGAGTGTTGATCTTGAGGGTTACCGATCTCAAAGTCGTGCGAGTGTTAGAAGGACATTCACACACTGTGACGACTCTTGCTGTTTCCCCCAACGGCACCCTGTTGGCGTCGGGAAGTTTGGACGGCACCGTGAGGCTTTGGGAAGTGGCAACAGGGCAATTGGTTGCCACTATGGAAGAACCCAAAGGGAAGCGTGTCCGCGGCGTCATCTCTATCACTTTCTCACCTGATGGTCGTTGGTTGGCCACGCACCATAGCGACGGCGCTATCGGCTTTTGGTCTTTGCCTCAGGGAAAGTTGATCCAGACTGTGAATGTGAAATTGTCAACCGATCGGATTGCTCTTACGGCTTTTCACCCAAGTGGACGGCTCTTGGTCATTGAGAGTTGGGGCGTGGTTTTTATACTTCACCGGCTTTCCAGCGGTGCGGCAGTGGAGAAAATCTTGAAAGGATGGGCTGGGTATACTATTGCTCGGTCCGCGGCGCTTTCGCCCGATGGCGAACAAATTGCCTTAGGCTTGTGGGACGGTGCTTTAGCCCTGCTGCGGACACAAGACGGCAAAGTTTTGCACCAAATAGAACCATCGCCTCCCTTCCTGCACCAACTTTTGTCCAAAGTGCCATTCATCCGCCAACACCTTCCTCCACTTATCCCTGAACCTGTTACGGCAGTAGCGTTCTCGCCTGATGGAACGGTTGTAGCGGCAGGGAACGAAAAGGGCAAAGTGTTTCTCGTG
>VAPR01000817.1_pt1 | contig 18128 bp, 15 predicted proteins | sample 3380701 | NCBI WGS metagenome assembly VAPR01 (sample SAMN11536904, study PRJNA540576) | hot springs metagenome | isolation source: hot spring wet sediment | place: Spain: Lobios | collected 2014-01 | reverse complement strand
GAGCAGGTGGTACTTCGCCTTGGCCAGGCCCACCAGGAGAGGCCAGCACAGCACCGCGTGGTCGCCCGCCGGCACCCCAAGCCGCACGTGCCCGTCCAGGAGGCGTGCGGACCGGCCGACCACCGAAACGTCCGCCAGGAGGGCCACGGCCAGGCCCGCCCCAACGGCGACACCCTGCACCGCGGACACCACAGGCCGGGAACAGTTCACGAGGCCGTACACCAGGTCCCGGGCCTCTCGCCACACCCTTAGCCGCACCTCTTCGTCTTCCTGGATGCGTTGCACGAGCGCCAGGTCGCCCCCGGAGGAGAAGTTGCCGCCTGCTCCCCGGACGAGGACGGCGCGCACCGCTGGATCTTGGTCCAGGTCGCGCCAGATGCGTGCGAGTTCGGCGTGCGCCTCCTCGGTGATGGCGTTCAGCGTGCGCGGGTTGTCCAGCACGATCTCCAGCACGCCGGGATGCTCTTCCTGGACGCGGAGGGCGCGGTAGCGGGAGCGCCAGTCTGTCGTGCGCATGCTGACCTCCGGTTGAGACGGTCGGGCCGTCGCCTCCCTCCCATGGTAGGCAAGGGGCCGGGCCGGCGGAACGGCGGGTCAATCGGGCGGGGCTTTGAGGGCTTCCACGTAGCGCAACCGCAGGTCGGCCACGTGCATGAGCAGCTCGCTCAAGCGATCCCCGTGGATGCGGTGCTGCAGCAGGTCGACCAAAGCTCCGGCGGCGTCGATGGCGAAGCGTGCCTGCTCCAGGTCCTTCTGACCCTTGCCGGGGATCAAGCCCAGGTGCAGCCTCGCGTGGTGGGCAAGGAGCATCACGCACCAGACCGCCACCTCGGTGGCGGGCGAGGCTTCGAGGGCAGCGACCGGGCTGAACTCCTCCTCTGCCATGCGGACCTCCAAGCGGATCTATGCCCTCAGCCCCTCCCTTCCAGACCTCCAGGACCCGGCGCAGGGCTGCGGGTCAGCCACTGGAACGCGCCGACCAGGAGCACCGCGCCGGCAGCGAGCGCATCCAGGGCCAGGGAGGGGTAGATCAGGAGCAACCCGGCGGCCACCAGCACGGCTCGCTCCGCCCACGTGGCTTCGCGCACCAGCCAGCCGTTTACGCCCGCGGCGAGGGCCGTGAGGCCCACCAAGGCCGTCACCAGGGTCTTCAAGACGACCTGCGGAGGGGCGTGGAGGAGGAGGCCCAGACCGTCCGGGTGCACGGTGAACATGAAAGGAACCACGAAGGCGGGCAAGGTGTACTTCCAGGCCATCAGCATGGTCCGGAAGGCGTTGCCTCCGGTGAGGGCGGAGGCCGCCAAGGGGCTCAGGCCCACGGGCGGCGAGACCTCCGACAGGATGGCGTAGTAGAAGATGAACATGTGCGCCGCCAGCTCGTGGACGCCGAGCTGGATGAGCGCGGGCGCGATGATGGCCGCGGCGATGATGTATGTGGCCGTGATGGGAAGCGCCAGGCCCAGGACCCACAGCGCCACGCCGGAGTACACGAGCGTCGGGAGGAGGTGGCCTCCCCCCAGGTCCACGATGATGCCCGAGAGCTTGAGGCCGAGGCCCGTGAGGGTGATGACGCCCACCACGATCCCGGCCACCGCGCACGTGACCGCCACGGTGAGGACCTGCTTGGCGCCGTTGGCGAGGGCTGCTACCAGAGGCTCGGCGCTGGCGCGCACGGGGCCCAGCGGCCGCAAGGTCGGCTCCGTGGGCCGCAGGGTGACCGCGGCCTCAGGTGTTGCCCACGCACGCCGCGCCCGCAGCCCGAAAGCCGCCCCCACGAACGCACAGGCCACAGCCGCCGACGCCAGGGACAGTCCGGAGAGGTCGCGGACCGCCGGCGCCAGGGGGAGTGTCAGGAGAGCGCCGAGGGCTGCAGCTCCCCAGGCCGCTAGCGGGCGCCTGGGATTGCGCTGCACGACCACGAGAGCCGTCTCGGGTCGCAGGAAGCTTGTAACGGCCGCCACCACCGTGGACCAAAACACCGCGGAGATGGCGGTGAACCCGCGCACCATGAACAGGGGGATCATGACCAGCGAGGCCAGGAGGTACCAGTAGCGGGCCGCTAGCCCGGTGGGGCTGGCAGCCTCGATCTCCACCCGCCGGAGACGGAGCCGGCGCGCATCCAGCTCGATCATGAGGAAAATGGAGAAGTAGTACAGCAGGGTGGGCACGATGGCCAGGACCAAGACCTGCAGGTACGAGATCTTGAGGATCTCCGCGATGATGAACGCCGCGGCTCCCAGGATGGGCGGGGAGATGACGGCCCCGATCCCGCCCGCGGAGAGCAGACCGCCCGCGGACTCGGGGTCATACCCGGATCTGCGCAGCAGGGGGTAGGCGATGGCGCCCACGGTCACCGTGGTGGCCACCCCGCTCCCGGACGGCCCGCCCAGCAGGAACGACGCCACGGTTACCGCCTGACCGGCGCCGGTGCGCCGTCGGCCCACGAGGGCAAACGCCAGGTCCACGAAGAACTTGCCAGCTCCCGACTGCTCAAGGAAGGACCCGTAGATGGTGAACAGGATGATGAAACTGGCGGACACGTCCAGGGGAACGCCGAAGATGCCCTCGAGCCCCACGTACAGGTGGCCGATGACCCGGTCCAGGTCATACCCACGGTGGGTCCACGGCTCCGGCAGCAGCTGGCCGTAGAAGGCGTACAGGAGGAAGGCCAGCGCCAGCAAGACCAGAGGCCAGCCCGTGGTCCGGCGGGTGGCCTCCAGCACCGCCACCACCGTCAGAGTGCCGAAGACCAGGTCGTAGGGGTTGGGCACCACCTGCCGGTACACGAACTGCTCGAAGTCCCAGAACACCCAGCCCAGGCCCAACAGGGACAGGAGTACGAACCCCAGGTCGACCGGATGGATCCGACGCTCCGCGCCCCGCCAGCCGGGATACAGCAGGAACACCAGGACCAGGACCAGCAGCAGGTGACGGGTGAGGTGCAGCTGGCGGATGTACGGCGCCTGGGCAGCCCACAGGTGGTACAGGGAGGTGAAGAGCGCGAGGGCAGTCACGACCGCCCCGGCCGGGCCTGTGAGCTTTCGGGTAGCCCCCTCGAACCGCTCGATGAGTTCCTCGACGGGTTGCGTCATCGGCTCCTCCACGCCTCCCAGAGCGTGTGGGCGGCGCCCAGCCCGACCCACGCGGCCGGAGCGCGGACAGCCCGCAACCGCACGCGGTGGCCCTCGCGGTCCCGGTACAGGGGGAACGTCAAGGAACCCAGCAGCACCGTACGCTCGCCCGTGGCGGTGGCCCGCACCACCAGCTCGCCGAAGCGCTGGCGCAGGCCACGGATGGCGTAGAGCTCGCCGGCGCGCCGGGGTCGGTCCGCAAGCCCGTAGTACTCCAGGGCGGCCTCCTGCTCCGCCTCAAGTCCCTCCAGAACGAGCTCACCCCCGACCAGCCGGAAGTACTCCCAGACCACGCCCCCGTACACCGAGTGGCGGTAGCGCAGGCGGAAACGGTCCGCAGGGTACAGCGCGACCACGCGATTCTGGTCCAGGTCCACGATCTCGAGGGCGCGGACCGGCCACAGGGCCGCACCCAACCCTCCCAGGGGCAAGAGCACGCGCAGCAGCGCGCGTGCTCCCACAGCGTGCGGGCCCGGACGCTCCCCTAGAACCCCGGCACGCCCCGCTCGCGGTAATAGCGGGCTGCCCCGGGGTGGAAGGGGATCGGGGTGCGCCCTGTGATGCGGAGCAGTGTGATGTTCTTCGCCTCCGCGTGGACCGTCTCCAGCTCCCCCTTGCGCTCGAAGATGAGCCGCGTAATCCGGTACGCCAGCTCCTCCGGGAAGTCCTGGTGCACCACGAGCAGATTCGCCACCCCGATGGTGGGCACGGGCTGGTCCATGCCGGGGTAGACAACCCGGGAGATCACCGCCCGGAAGTACAGAGGCCCGAACTCCTTGCGCAGCGGCTCGATCAGGTCGTCCATGGGCACGATCTTGACGCGGATCCCGGGCGTGCTGGCCAGGTCCAGGACCGCCGGGGTCGGAAGCCCCCCGCTCCAGAAGAAGGCGTCGATCTTCCGGTCCCGCAGCGCGTCCGCAGAAGGGGCCACGCCCAGACGCTCCTTCCGGATGTCCCGGTCAGGGTCGATGCCTGCGGCCCGCAGGATCCGCAAGGCGGTGACCTCGGTTCCGCTGCCGGGTGAGCCCACCGACACCCGCTTGCCTCGGAGGTCTGCGACCCGGTTGATGCCCGTCCCTTCCAGGGCGACCAGGTGGTTGTAGTTGTCGTAGATGGGCGCGAGCACGCGGATGGGCACGGGCGAGCCGCGGAAGTCCGCAAGCCCTCGCCACGCGTCGTAGGCGGTGTCATTCAACGTGAAGGCGATGTCTGCCCGTTTGGCACCAATCAGCCGCATGTTGTCCACGGAGGCGGAGGTGACCTCCGCGGTCGCCTGAACGCCGGGGACGTACTGGGAGATCAAGCGCGCGAGACCGCCGCCGAGGACGAAGTACACGCCGCCCGTGCCGCCCGTGGCGATGGAGATCCGGCGCACCGTGGGTGCCGCGGCAGCTCCGGCCGCCAAAAGCGAGGCCAAAAGCACAGCTGCGCAGACCCGTCTGAGTTCACCCATGGTCTTCCCCCCTCACCGGTTCGTGGAGAACGTGTTCGACGGCCCGGGGGCGGCATCCTGCGGTCATCCGTGCGTGGCAGCCCCGAGCGGCGTACCATGGGAGCCGGGAGCCAAAGGCGCAGGAGGGCAATCCGGTGAGCGCGCGCGGACCCTACCGGGAGTGGGAGGAGACCTTCGAGGCCTTCGGGGTGGTTTACCGATTCGCCTTCCGAGGCCCCGTGGAGGAGCCCGCGCGGTGGGAGGTGGCCATCCTCGAGCTGGACGGCACCGCGGTGGTGCCCCGGAGGGTCCGGGGCCGGACCGAGGACGAGGCCAGATGGCGTGCGGAGGAGACGGTTCAGACGTGGGCTTCGGTGCGGCGGTTGTACGGGGCGGCGGCGCGGGCCGCGGCCCGCGTGGTGCCAGGTTCTGAGGTCGTGGTGCACGAGCGTGCGGGCGAGGTGGAGATCGACCTCAGCGGTCCTTGGGCCTTACGCGCTCCCTTTTTGGTCCGCCGGGAGGAGGTGGCGGATGCGGACCGGGCCGAGGAGGAGTGGGAAGCCTGCCTGGAGGCCCACTTCCTCGAACACGCCGTGCGCACCGGGCGGTGAAGCAGGCCGGTGCGATCGTGCGGGGCGAGCGGCTACGCGGGACGCTTTTCAAAATAACGGAGATAGCCCAGTACGTTCATTCGATAGTTCGCCGCGACCTCCTGACGCTCCGCCGCTTCACGACCGCATCGTGCCTCCACCTCGGGCTGTAGATAGCTCCGTAAGCGCTCGGTGAGTCGGTCCACATCCTCCCCCGCCCGCCACCCCTCGCGGAGGACGGCCTCGGCTTCCCGCAGACGGCGTCGGAGCTCTGCGAGCACGGCCGGCGGATCTTCTCGCACCCCGAAGTGGGTGAGGCACAGGCGCTCTAGGCCGAGCCCACCCAGCCGGTCCAGGGTGCACTCCCACGTTTCCAGGTCCAGCTCTGGCGGCGGCGTGGGCGGCCGGACGACCGGGCAACCGGGCAGGGCAACCCCCGCGGCGTCTCCGGTGAAGGCCATCCCGGCGTCCCGGTCCACGTACACATGGTGGTGGTTCGCGTGGCCCGGAGCCTCGACCGCGATCAGCGACCGGCCCCCGCACCGAAACGTGTCGCCGTCTGACAGCGCCACGATCCGGTCTGCGGGGACGGGTAGCACCTCGCCCCACAGCAGGCTCGTGAGGTCCCCGTAGATCCGGGCCGCGCTGCGCAACAGACGGCTCGGGTCCACCAGGTGTGGGGCGCCCACCCGGTGCACAAAAACCCGAAGGCGTGGGTTCCGGCGGCAGAGCGCGCCCACCGCGCCCGCGTGGTCCAGGTGGATGTGGGTGACCGCGACCGCACCGAGGTCCTCCAAGGCGAGGCCACACGCGCGCAACCCGTCCTCCAGCCTCCCAAGGCAGCTCGTCGGTCCGGTCTCCACGAGTGCGGGCGGGTCCCCTTCCAACAGGTAGGCTCCGAGTACCTCCGGGCCTCCGAACCCGAGGTCGATCAGGACGGTGCGGCTGTCTACGCGGCGAACGCCGATCACCGCGGGCCTCCCAGGGGGCGATACGTGAGGGGAGAACAGCCGTCCCGAGCAGCCCGTCCCTCCTGCACCAGGCGCTCCAGGTGCGCCGCAGCTTCTCCCACCGCCAGCGGGAGCGGAACCTGCGGGAGGCCATCCTGGAAGGACTCTGCGAACAGCCGGCGCGCCAGCTCGAAGGCGGTGCAGCCCTCAGGAGGGAGGAGCGTCCACGCCGCGTGCAGCCGGGCGCGGTGGTGTTCCAGCAGTTCATCCACCCGGTCGGCCCAGCCGCTGAATGGCTCGCCGTGTCCGGGATAGGCGGTGTGGACCGGCAGGTCCCGAACCGCGCGAAGGGAAGCGAGGTAGTCGCCGAGGGGGTCGGGCCGGGCGTCCGGGTACAGGGAGATGTTCGGTGAGATGTCCGGGAGCACATGGTCCCCGCAGAACATCCGGCCCTGCGGGTCCAGCAGGACCATGTGGCCGTCGCTGTGGCCCGGCGTCCAGCGCACCTGGGCTCGGAAGCCGCCCAGCTCCAGCGTCTCGCCGTCCCGCACCGTACGCGTCGGCCCAAAGGGACAGACGAGATCCCGCAACCGCTCCGCCTGCCGGGCAGCCTCCTCCACCAACGAAGGAGGAGTACCGTGCAGGCGCAGCATGGCCGTGATGGCTCGCACCCGCTCGGAGGAGTCCTCCCCCCAGATCCGCCGCGCCACCGCTTCTTCCCGGTCGAGGAAATAGATCTCGGCCCCCGCACGCTGCTGCAGGAGTCCCGCCAGGCCCACGTGGTCTGGGTGCGCGTGCGTGACCACCACAGCCCTCAGCGCCCGCAGGGAGAGGCCGATGGCGCGTAAACCTTCCTCCAGCTGCTGCAGCCCCTGTGGGGTGCGCAGGCCGCTATCGACCAGTACGGCGCCATCGGCGGTGCGGACCACGTACACGTTCACCGACCCGAGGGGGAAAGGTACCGGGATCCGAACCCGCACCAGGTCGGGTGCGAGCGTGTCTGGGGACAACGTCTCCTCCGGTCGCAACAAAGGGTGGCGATGTCCTGCGTGCAGTGTATCCACACGAGTGCAGCACGGCAACGGGTGGCGGGCACGCTCCGCCTAAACCGGTAAAATCCATGGGTGTGGTCGCTGTGGACCCTGCGGTGGCCGGGCGGGTGTGCCTGGGCGTGGTGGAGGCAGACAACGTCGTGGTCCTCCCGCGCCAGGAGGCGGTGGTCCGCCAGCTGGAAGAGCTGGCCGGGAGGATCCGTGAACGCTACGCCGGCCGGCCGCCCGCTGAAGTGGAAGCCCTGCAGCCCGCGCGGGAGCTGTACCGGCGGACCGGCGAGGACCCCACGAAGATCCGGCCTTCCTCGGAGGCGCTGTTCCGACGGGCCCTGCGCGGTGGGCCCATGCCCCAGGTGAACAGCCTGGTGGACCTGTGCAACCTCTGCTCCCTGGAGTTCCTTTTGCCCATCGGCCTGTACGACCGCGATTGCGTGCGCGGAGCGGTCGAGGTGCGGATTGGCCGGGCGGGCGAAGCCTACGAGTCCCTGGGCAAGGGGCTCTTCCGAGCTGAGGCCCGCCTGGTGGTGTGCGACGCCGACGGTCCCTTCGGAGGCCCCACCAACGACTCCGTCCGCACGGCGATTACGGAGCGCACACGGAACGTCCTGGTGGTGGTGTTCGCGCCCGCTTCCTACCCCCGGCGCCGCATGGTCGAGCACGCGGACGTGGTTGCCACGCGGCTGCGGAGCGTGGCCGGGGCACAGCAGGCGCGCACCCAGGTCCTGGGAGGGGTGTGAGGGTCACGGGAGAGGCCGAACCCGCTCCACCAGGTCGTCGCACCGCCTTTGATCCGCGCGCCACCGCTCCAGGGGCTTGGCGCACACCGCGTGCAACAGGCGATCCGGCATCACGAACAGAACTCCAACCGCGGCCCACTGGCCTGTGAGGGCGCTGCCGGTCCCCTCGAATCGATAGCGGGGCGGGGTTGTCCGCTCCTCCCGCTGGAACTTCGCCACCCCGTGGAAGGGCAGCACCGAGAAGGCCTCGTGGCGCAGGGCGTCGTCCTGAGTTGGCGGCGGACCCAATAAGACCCGCACACTGAGGAACTCCGTGTACCGCAGGGGGTCGGGCTCCGGGCTGTCGCGACGGGGCACCACCTGTAGCCACCGGCCGTCCCCGGACCGCAAGATGTGCCAGCCCTCGGGGTGCTCCAGGGCCACCCGCAGCAAGGGATCCTCGTAGCGCACGAGGGGTGCGGGACCCCGGGCGCAGGCAGCCAGGAGAACGGCACCCAGCAAGGCCGCAGCGAAGCGTCCCATGGGCGCTACCGGGTCAGGTAGTACGGCACGTCCGCCAGCACCTTGTACCGCCGGAGCCGCCGCTGGCGGAACAGGAGGGCGAACTTCAGCATGAGGGCGGTCTGGTTGTGCAGCAGGTGGTGCCACCACCTGCGCGGCACGAACTCCGGGAGCACCACCGTGAGCGCGGTGTCGGGTCCTGCCTCCCGCTGCACCTGGTCCAGGTACAGCAAGATGGGTCCCACCACGGACCGGTACGGGGAGGGCAGGACCACCAGCGGGACGTCCGGCACCCACCGTTCCCACTTCCGTTCGATCTCCTCGCGAGCTCCCGGCTCGATCTCCACGTACACCGCGGTCACGTCGTCGCTCACCGCCTTGGCGTAGCGAAGCGCTTCCAGGATCCCGCGGTGGACGTTGTTCACGGGCACGATGACCTTGTGGGCGCGGAAGGGGCGCGGCGGTTTGGCCCGCTCCAGAGACAACTGGTGCTTGAGGTCTTCGTAGTGATGATGAATGGCCCGCATGGCGTGCACGAGGAGGGGCATCACCGACAGGCTGATCCAGGCCCCTTCCGTGAACTTCGCCACGGCCACGACCACGGTGACCACCGCGGTCACGAGAGCACCCAGGGCGCTTATGGGCAGACGCAGCTTCCACGCCGGGGGCCGATCCGTGATCCACCGGCGGACCATGCCCGCCTGGGAGAGTGTGAAGGTGACAAAGACCCCGATCATGTACAGGGGGATGAGGTTGTGGGTGTCCGCACGGAATACGACGATCAGGAGAACGGCGCAAGCGCCGAGGAGGAGGATCCCGTTGGCGAACACCAACCGATCCCCAAGGTTGGCCAGCTGTCGGGGAAGGTACCGGTGTTGAGCCAGGATGGAGGCGAGTCGGGGGAACCCCGCGTACGCGGTATTCGCGGCGAGGAACAGGATGAGCGCCGTGCCGAACTGCACCGCGTAGTACAGCCAGCTCTCTCCCACCACCCCCCGCGCGATCTGCGAGACCACCGTCTCCGTCTCCCGGGGCGTGATCCCCATGTGGACCGCCAGATAGCTGACGCTGACGAAGAAGGTGGCCAGCAGGATCACCATGCCCACGAGCACACGACTGGCGTTGCGCGCCTGGGGGGGGTAAAACTCCTGGACTCCGTTGCTCACCGCCTCGATCCCTGTGAGGGCCGTGGCTCCCGATGCGAAGGCACGCAGCACCAGGAACAGGGAGAGGGGGTTTACCGAGGGGACGGCCTCCGGGCTCGGCTGTCCCCTCGGCAGATCCCCTGTGAGCGCGGACCACAGGCCGAGGCCCAGGGTGGCTCCGAAGGTCGCGATGTAGAAATAGGTGGGAATCGCGAAGATGGTGCCCGACTCCCGGACGCCGCGCAGGTTGACCACGGTGACCACGGCCACGGTCAAGACCGCCAGCTCCACCCGGAGGGGGAACAGGTGCGGGAAGGCAGAGGTGATGGCGGCCACGGCTGCGGAGATGCTCACCGCGACCGTGAGGACGTAGTCCACGAGCAGGGCTGCAGCAGCCACCAGCGCGGGCCCGATCCCGAGGTTCTCCCGGGCCACCACGTAGGCGCCGCCACCGCTTGGGTACGCGTGGATGGTCTGGTAGTAGGAGACCGCCACCACCACCAGCAGGCCCACGATGGACAAGGACACCGGCAGGGTGAGGGTGGTGGCCGCGGGGCCCATGAGGATGAGGACGCGGAGGATTTCCTCTGTGGCGTATGCGTTGCTCGAAAGCGGGTCCGCCCCGAACACCGCAAGCCCCTTGGCCTTCGTGAGTTTTTCGTGCTTCAGCCGCTGCGTTTCAAACGGGCTGCCCACGAGGGCTCGCCAGAGGGTGGCTGGAAGCGCCTTGGCTCTTAGCACAATAGCCTATATACTCCCCGGCCTGGGTGCGCGCAAGGGTGGCGCTCAGGGGTGGTGAGGGGGCGGCTTGCCGAGGACCCCACGTTACTCGTGAAGGTCGGCGACCTGCGCGCCGGTGATCCGCCGGAGGTCCTCCGGGCGGATTTCGAACAGCGCGTCCGGTGCACCGGCCCCCGCGTAAACCCGGTCGGCCTCCAGGAGGGCCCGGTCCATGTACACGGGCAGCTCCGCCGCAAGACCGACCGGGGGGACGGCTCCTGCAGGGAACCCCGTGATCCTGGCAACGGTCTGCGGATCCGCGGCCCGCACGCGCCGGCTTGCCGTGGCCCCGGCCAGCTTCGAGGGGGAGACCCTGTGGGCGCCGGAGACCAGAACGAGGACCGGGTGGTCATCCGCCAGGAACAGGACGGACTTCACGATCCGGTCTGGTGTGGTCCCCAGAGCCCGAGCCGCCTCCTGGGCCGTGCGCGTGCTCTGGCCGAACCGGTGGACGCGAACGACGACCCCTCGCCGTCTGAGCTCTGCCGCGACCCTTTGCGGCGGGTCCCCCTCCAAGCCCAGGGCCCTCCGGCAGGCCTCCACGTCTCGTTCCATCTGTACCCGCAGCGCGTCGGGCGACGGGAAGTCCTGGACTGGCCGCACCCACTGCACCACCTCGACCCGCAGGCTATGCGGGGGGTCCTCCAGGGCGGAGTCCAGGAGGTGGACCTCCAGCGAGGGCTCCTCCTCTCCGAACACGGGCACGGGACCGTAGTGAAGGGCCGCCGGGTACGCGCGGTCCCCCACCTGAACCCAGCACGCGTAGATCCCGTACTCCAGCCCCAAACCCGCCGGGATCCGGAGGTTGATGGTAGGGAACCCGAGCCGCTTACCGCGGCCCTTGCCGGGCACCCGCTCGGCCTCGAACTGCGCTAGGCTCTCCACGACACGAGCCAGCGCACGAACGCTTTGAGGGCTTCTACGCCCAGCCCCACCAAGGCGAGGACCAAACCGGCGAGCCCGGTACCGACCAGCAGGAATACCCCGTCCCGGTTCATCAGTCCGACGCCGATGGCGAGCATGGAAAGGCCCGGGAGTGTATTGAGGAATGGCAGCGGCAGGAACAGAACTACACCCATGGCCAGGACGACGACCGACGCCGCCCGGAGCAGCGCCTCGTCTCCCAAGGGGGTCCAACGGGGGCGGGAGAACCTTTCCACCCGCTGCAGGAGCGCGACCCCGCGGGCGCGCAGCCCGGCCACGGTGTGGTCCGACAGCTGGAACTCCATTACCCGGCGGGGCAGCCAGGGCCGGCGCCTGCCCACCGCCATCTGCAAGGCCCCCGCCACGTACAGCAGGCCCACGATGCCAGACGTGCCCGGGGGCAGGATGGGAATCATGGTCACCAGGGCGAGCAGGATCAGGATGAGGCCGAACCCCCGCTCCTCCATGCGCTCCACGAGCCTGCCCACGGTGATCGGGCCCTCGGGCTGGGAGAGCGCTTCATCCAGGATCCGGGACAGGGGCAGCTCGCCGGGCGGCACGTGGTGGGGCGTGGTGGCGGGAATGCCGGTTTCCATCTCCGTGCGTAGTGTAGCGCACCGCCAGTCAGAGAAATCGGCGCAGGGACAAGAACTCGATGGGGAGCCGGGTGGACCGTTGGGTTACCAGGTCGGCCACGAGCTCCCCCACCACACTGGTGAACTTGAACCCGTGCCCGGAGCACGCCGAGCAGACCAAGACGTTAGGGAACTCCGGGTGGAAGTCCACCACGAAGCGCTCGTCCGGGGTGTTGGTGTACAGACAGGTCGCCGCACCTTCCAACCCGCCGTCCGCGTCCGGCAGGCAGCGGGCGAGCTGGGCCCGGAGCCACCCCGCCTCCTCGGGCCGGGCCGGGGGCACCCGGTCGGGGTGCACGCGCTCTCCGCCGTGGTGGCGCGCAGCCTTTAACCCCCGCCCGGCCATGGAGGGGATGCCGTAGAAGAAGCCGTCCTGCGCCTGCCAGATGAACACCGGACAGCGGTCCGGCCCGAACCACTCAGGCCGGCGGGGCGCGAACCAGAACACCACCTGGCGCTCCACCCAGAGCGGCAGCTGCCAGCGAGCCAGCTCCGGCATCCAGGCTCCCGCGGCCAGAACGAGGGAACCGGCTTCGACGGTGCCCGTTTCGGCGCGCACCGTGACCCGCCGGCCGTCGGAGTCCCAGTCCAGGACCCTCACGCCGAACCGCAACTCCGCGCCTCGGGCCTGCGCCTGCTGCTGGTGTGCGCGTACGCACGACTCCGGGAACAGCACGCCCGCCCGGGGCTCGTACAACGCCACTTCAGCGTCCGCCAGGTGGAAGGCGGGGAAGCGAGCTCGCGCGTCCTGGGGGCTCAGGATCTCGTGGGGCAGCCCGTACGCCTGAGCGCTGCGCAGCGCGCCGGAGACGAGCTCGCCTTGCGGGGGACCCACCATGAGCCCCCCACACAGGAGCAGCAGCGGATCTCCGCACGCGCGTTCCAACTCCTGCCACAGCTCGTAGGCCCGCAGCAGCAGTGGCACGTAGTCGGGGTGTTCAAAATAGGCCTGGCGGGTGATGCGGGTGTGGCCGTGGCTCGAGCCCCGGTCGTGCAGCGGGCCGAAGCGCTCAACGCCCAACACCTTGAGCCCTCTGCGCGCCAGGTGGTACGCGGCAGCGCTCCCCGCGCCACCCAGGCCGATGACCACCACGTCGTAGGCCACCGTGCACCTCCTACAGACCCCGCACCCGGCGCGCGGCCCACCGGCCGCCTGTCCCACCCGGTGCCCGGTACACGCCCGCTGCCCGCCCGTCCTCCAACGTGCCGTCGAACTGCAGCACCGCCAGTCTTCCGTGCAACACGCCCCACCGGACGCGGGACCCTTCCACCACACCTTCGATGCGGGCCTCGGAGAACCACGTCCCTTCGACCTCGATCCGCCCCGAGACCCGGTTCCCGTGTTGGGTCACAAGGATGCGAAAGCCGCCGCACGAAGCGCCGTCTGAACCCTGCCACGTACCCACCCAGGTCCCGGCCACCTCAGGCACTTGCGCGCACGCAGACGCTAAGGCAACGACGATCGCTGCCGAGCGCCTCACTCGCCGTAGGGGATCCACACGTTTTTGACCTGGGTGGCCTGGCGCAAGAACTCCACCCCCTCGCCGGACGCTGGGTCCAGCCAGTCCCAGGGTTCCAGGTTCGTCCACGTGCGCTTGAGGTTGCCAGCGGATTCGCGCTCCACCGACGCGACTCCCTGCCGGGTCCCGAAGTACCACAGCGCGTCCACGTCGTCGTGCTGTGCCAGGACCAGAGCCAGGGCCTCCCGGTCTCCCGTAACAATGTTAACGACCCCCCCAGGTACGTCTGAGGTGTCGAGCACCTGGTAGAAGTCCGTGGCCGCAAGCGGGTGGCGCTGGGAAGGGATGGCGACGACGGTGTTGCCGAGGGCGATGGCGGGGGCGACGAGGGAGACCAGGCCCAACAGGGGGAACGCCTCCGGACACACCACCCCCACCACACCCACCGGTTCGTGCACGGCCAGGACCAGGCACTGGAGGTGGGCGGTGGAGTGGACTGCGCCGTCGAACTTGTCGGCCCACGCGGCGTAGCTGAACAGCCGCTGGATGGTGGCGCGGACCTCCAGCTCCGCGAGGGACAGGTCTCCGGTCATGGCCGCGATGCGGGAGGCGAACTCCGCGGCGCGCGCTTCCAGGTTCTCCGCCACGTAGTACAGGACCTGCGCGCGGAGCTGAGCGGAGCTTCCGGCCCAGGCGGGGAGTGCAGCTCGGGCGGCCTCCACCGCGTTGCGAACATCCTTGCGGTTGCCCTCGCCAACCTCCCCCACGAGCCGGCCGTCCGGGCCGTACACGAAGCGCACGTAGGGGGCGTCCGGCCGGACCTGCTTTCCACCCACGTACATCTTGGGCGTGCGGTCCACGGGGGGCGTGGTCGTCGGCTCGGGCCGGTTCGCGGGGGATCGGTGGCTCTCAGGGGCTGACCACCCTCTGCCAGGCCAGGCCGGAGCTGGCCTGGCGGGCCGGTGGAGGTACTCCCACATCCCCTCGCGCCCGCCCTCCCGTCCGAAGCCGCTCTCCCGGTAGCCGCCGAACCCGCTGGCGGCATCGAACAGGTTGGTGCAGTTGATCCAGACGGTCCCCGCCTGCAGGCGGCGGGCCACGTCCAGAGCCAGGTTGACGTTTTCCGTCCACACGCTGGCCGCAAGCCCAAACCGGGTGTTGTTGGCGAGGGCGACGGCTTCCGAGGGGCTGCGGAACGTCATGGTGACCAGCACGGGCCCGAAGATCTCCACCTGCGCAAGGGTGCTGGCCGGCGAGACGTCGGTGAAGAGGGTGGGTGGGAAGAACAGGCCCTCCTGGGGAACGGCCCAGGAGGGCTGCCAGAGGCGAGCGCCCTCCGAGCGCCCCACCTCGCACAGCTGGCGGATGCGCTCCAGCTGGACCGGTGCCACGATGGCGCCCATGTCCACCGCCTTGTCCAGGGGATCGCCGACCCGGAGGGTCTCCATGCGGGCTCGCAGTTTCTCAAGGAAGGGGCCCGCCACGCTCTCCTGCACAAGGAGGCGGGAGCCCGCGCAGCACACCTGGCCCTGGTTGAACCAGATGGCGTCCACCACTCCCTCCACCGCGCCGTCCAGGTCGGCGTCCTCGAAAACCAAGAAGGGCGACTTGCCTCCCAGCTCCAGCGACAGGCGCTTGCCCGTACCCGCGGTGAGCTGGCGGATCCGGCGGCCAACCTCCGTGGAGCCGGTGAACGCGATCTTGTCCACCTGCGGGTGCTGGACCAGTAGCTCGCCGGTGCGGCCGTCGCCGGTGATCACGTTCACAACCCCGGGAGGCAGCCCGACCTCCAGGATCAGCTCGCAGAAGGCCAGGGCGGTGAGGGGCGTGAACTCCGCGGGCTTGAGCACCACGGTGCACCCTGCGGCCAGGGCGGGAGCCACCTTCCACGCGACCATGAGCAACGGGAAGTTCCAGGGGATGATCTGGCCCACCACGCCTGCCGGCTCGTAGCCGGGGAACTCGCTGCCGCGCAGCTGCGCCCAGCCCGCGTGGTGGTAGAAGTGCCGCGCCACAAGCGGCACGTCGATGTCCCGGCTCTCGCGGATCGGCTTGCCGTTGTCCAGGGTCTCCAGCACCGCCAGGAGCCGGGCGTGCTTTTGCACCTGGCGGGCGATGGCGTACAGGTACCGGGCCCGCACGTGATCCGGGGTGCGGCTCCAGGCGGGCAGCGCATCCCGAGCCGCTTGCACCGCGCGGTCCACGTCGCCTGGGCCCGCATGGGGGACGTGCGCCAGCAACTCCCCCGTGGCCGGGTTGCGGGTCTCAAACCACTCCCCGCTTTGGGGCTCGACCCACTCGTTGCCGATGAACAGCCGAAAGCGGCGTCCGCGAGCCTCCAGCCACCGCAGGGCCGGGCGCGGGTCTTCGGGTGCGGGCCCGTACTCCAACCTCTCCAGCAGGTCGCGGACGCGGGTGCTCATGGCATGGGGTGGTGGTGAGCCGCGGAGTAGCGGCCGGTCAGGTGGTAACTGAGCTGCCGTTCCACGTCCGTGAGAAGACCGCTGGCTCCGATCCGGAAGCTCTCGGGCTGTGCCCAGCTCTCGCCGAGCTCCTCGCGGATCAACGTGAGCCACTCCAGTGCCTGCTTGGCCGTGCGGATCCCCCCCGCGGGCTTGAACCCGACGCGGTACCCGGTGCGCTGGGCGTAGTCGCGCACCTGGCGGACCATGACGAGGCCCACGGGGAGCGTGGCGTTCACGGATTCCTTGCCCGTGCTGGTCTTCACGAAGTCCGCGCCCGCCATCATGCACACGAGCGCCGCCTGCGCCACGTGCCGCAGGGTCGGCAACTCCCCGGTGCCGAGGATGGTTTTCAGGTGACAGCCCCCCGCTGCTTCCCGAAACGCGCGGACCTCCTCGTACAGCGCCCTCCATTCGCCCCGCAGCACGTGGGCGCGGGAGATCACCACGTCCACTTCGTCCGCCCCGGCGTGCACCGCCTCTTCTACCTCCAGGAGGCGGGCACGCAAGGAGGTCTGGGCCGCGGGGAACCCTGCGGCCACGGATGCGACGCGCACCGCGCAGCCCCGGAGCGCCTCACGGGCGGCCGGGACGAGGTTCGGGTACACGCACACCGCCGCCACATGGATTGAGCCGGGTTCCAGGCCGAAACCCTGCAGGATGTCCGGCCGCACGGGCTGGCGCGCCTTATGAGCCAGCCTCCGGACGTTCCCCGGTGTGTCGTCTCCACCGAGGGTGGTGAGGTCCAGACAGCCCACCGCGCGCAGCAGCCACGCCACCTGCCACTCGCGCTTGACCGTGCGGCGGGTGGGTAACGTCCGGGCGCGCCGCTCCGCGGCGGACCGGTTGACCCGCACCGAGGCCACCCACGCCAGGTCCAGCTCCGTGCCCGGGTTGCGGATCGCAGCAGCCTGCGTGACCTTCGGCGCGGCGGTGGCCATCCTGCGGCGATGATACACCCGCGGAGCGGGCTGTGGCCCCCGGATCTCAGGCGAACTGTCGTGCGATATGGCCTACACCGCGCGGCATACCGATTGCTCGAGATGTGCACCGGAGTGTGGCGTATGGGCATGTAGGGGAAAAGAAGGAGCAGGCGGGCTAGTAGGGGTGGCGAAAACCGTACATCTGGAGGGCCAGGGCATGTCCGTGCAGGGACGGATCCCGTCCCAGTGGCTAGTGGAGCAAATGCCGGAGGCCATCTGGGCCACGGACGGGGCCTTGCGGTTTGTGGTGGTGGGCGGAGCCGCGGCCGCCGCGCTCGGCCTCCAGCCAGATCGAGTCCTTGGGACCACGGTGTACGACTACTTCCAGACCAGCGACCCCAGTTACCCGCCGCTTGCGGCCCACCTTCGGGCCCTGCAGGGGATCGCCGACGGCTACCGGTTCGAACACCGCGGAAGGGTGTACTCCGTGCGCGTGGGGCCAGTCCGGCACGCCATCGGGCGTGTGGTCGGAGTGGTGGCCTGCGCCACCGACGTTACCGAGCTCCTGGCCCCTTCCGGGCCGTCGTGGGCGGCTCTGGAGGCCCTGCAGGTGCCGTTCCTGCGGGTGGACCTGCAATCGCGGGTGACGTTCGCCAACACGGCGGCCCGGGAGGCCTGGCTGCATGGCGACCCGGATGGGAAGTCCCTGGCGGAGGGCGGCCCCCAGTTCCAACGCCTGGCAGACCTCGTGGCCCAGGTGCGGGAGAGAGGCGAGCGGAGGTCGGTGGAACTCCCCTGGTCCTCCGGCGGAGCAAACCAGGTGTACCGGTGGGATGCGGTCGTGGAGCTGGACCCGGAGGGCACGCCGCAGGGTGTGGTGCTGCTGGCCGCGGACGTGACCGAAGCGGTGCGCGCCGTTCAGGTCTCCCAGCGCGAGGTGGACCGCTGGGAACGGTGGGCGGCGGCTGCGGCGGAGGTGGGCTCTCAAGACGAACTGGGCGCGGTGGCGCAGGCGCTGTTGGAAGGGCTGTGCGCGTTGAGCGGCGCGGACCAAGGGGTGGTACGGCTGTGGGACGACCAGAGCCACACCCTGGCGGAGTGCTCCCGGGGGAAGATGCCCGAGCCTGCGTGGGACCGTGTGTGGTCCGAGACAGCGAGGGGGGAGGTGGTGTGGTTGGATGGATGGGACGACGCCTCCTCCCTCGGGCTACCCGCGGGTGTGTTTCGGAGGGTCCTTCTGATCCCCATCCCCGGGTCGCTCGTGGGCGGTGCCGCCTGCCTCGGATGGAGAGAGGAACACGGTGAGCCGGAGGCGTGCCCGCTGATCAGACTGTGCCGGGTGGCCGGGGCTGCGGCTTCACACGCGCTGAAGGCGCGGCGCGCCCGGGAAGCGGGAGAGCGTGTGG
>VAPR01000816.1_pt1 | contig 18130 bp, 14 predicted proteins | sample 3380701 | NCBI WGS metagenome assembly VAPR01 (sample SAMN11536904, study PRJNA540576) | hot springs metagenome | isolation source: hot spring wet sediment | place: Spain: Lobios | collected 2014-01 | reverse complement strand
GAACTGACGATCGAGTTGACCGATCGTCTCGTATCTTCTGTCAATCTCCTCGACAGACAAGTCCCCCCGCAGCTTGTGCATAGATTCCTCGGCCATCTTCGCCTGTTCCCGTGCGATTTGCAGGCGGGCATTCAGGTCTGCCAGCTTCTCTTCCCTCTGTTCCAGCAGAATGGCCTTGCGCTCATACATGCTCTTTTGCTCCATCTCTCGCTCCCGCAGCTGGGTGCACATCTGTTGAAGCTGTTCAAGAGCCGCTTTCACGCGTTCCCGTTCATCCAATTGCGTCCGAAGCTGTGCGTCTGCCTGCTGAAACGCGTGCAAAAGCTGCTGAATTTCTTCCACCTGCCAGGATGGGCCGAGACTGTGGCACTGCCGCCTGATTTCCTCGATACGGCGCGCGATGCCATCCCGCTCTTCGGCGAGGGTCAGTTTCCGCTGTTCCAGGGCTGCCTGTTCCAGTCTGGCGGTCTGCAGCGACTCATAGGCTAGCCTCATCTGCTGCTCAGCGGTGTGCAGCGCTTGCTCGGTCTGATGTACCTGCTGCAGCAGCTTCTCTCCTGCATGGCCGTGCTCGCTGTCGCTCTCCAAAGCCAGCGTTCGGCGAGGATGATGGGTCGAACCGCAGACCGGACATTCCGCTCCGTCAGCGAGTGTGCCGCGCAGCACTCGGGCCATGTTGGCTTGCTGCCAGTCGTTCCATGCATGCCGCGCTTGTTCCAGCTCCTGCTGACGATTTCCACGCTGCTCCTCCGCCGCTTTCCAGGCTGTCTCGAGCTTCGCTGTCTTCCGCTCTGCCTGCTGCCACTCCCGCTCGTATTGACCCCACTTTTCCTGCCAGTTTGTCTGCAGAGCAAGCTGCTCCCGCCACTCTTTGCCTAGCTGCTTTACCTGTACCAGCGTTTCCCGCAGCACTTCCAGGTCGCTTTCCGTGGGGAGAGGTCTGGTTTCCAGCTCTGCCAGCTTCCCCTTGGCTTGTTCGCAGGCTTGTGCGCTTTCCGTCCAGAGTGCTTTCAACTGTGCCGTTTCCTGCAAAAGGGTATTCCGCTCCTGAACGACGACAGTGGATTCTTTCTCCAGCTCCAGCTGTCTTGCCAGTTCACGTTCCCAAGTCCGCTTTGCCTCCCTGGCCTCGGCCACCTGCTTGCGAGTTTCCGGCGTTACGGTTGCGGCCCGTATCTGCTCTGCCAATTGGCTGCATTCCCGGTCAATCTCCCGCAGCTGCTCTTCTTCACGCAACAACCGGCTGACTACCTGCTCCAGCTCACTTCCGACCACCGCCAGCTCCTGCTGCGCCGCGGACAGCTCGGCTTTCAGCCCCTCCAACTCCTTTTCCCATTCCACTGCCTGAATGAGACGGCTCTTTTGTTCAAACAACAACGGTTCTTCTACTCGAAGCTGCGCTTGCTGCTGCTGGTACTCCTGCTCGGCTGCCTCGTGTGCCTGGGCTGCAGTCTCCAACTCCTGCCTCTGACGCTGCAGCGCTTCCGCAGTTGCGTTCCATTCCCCCTCGATTTGCAGCCATTTTTGCAGCAGGGGCCAGAGCACCAGACTTGCTTCCAGCTCTCGAATTCTCGCAGCAAGAGCAGCGATCTCTTCTTGTCTTGCCTCCAGTTGGCTGATTCGCTCCTGAACGGCGTGATGCTCTTTCTGCCACTGGTACACCTGCTCCATTTCCTTCATCTGCTGCTGCAGCGCCTGCTTCTGCTGGCTGTACGCCTGCTCCTGTTCTTCCGCTGACTCCAGCGCCGATTTGGCAGCAAGCAGCGCTTCCGGTCCAACGTCACCAATCGCAGCGAGTTCCAACTGCAGGCGGTGCATCTCCGCCTTCACCTGTTCAATCGCTGCGCGCACTCGTTCGTTCAGTTTTTCGCCGTAGATATGTAAACCGAACATCCGCTGCAGCATTTCGTTCCGTTCGCTTCCTTTGAGCGTCAGGAATTTGGAGAACTGCCCCTGCGGCAGCACGACTGCACGGGTAAAATCCTGCAGGGTAAGGCCGATCAGCGACTCGATCGCTGCAGTGGCTCCATTTGCCTTTGATTCCAGTACGACATCCGCTTCCTCCGGGGCAGTCGCGCATTGAATGAGGCGCACCTCCGGCTGTCGTCGGTTGCCTTTTTTATCGATGCCAAACTCCCGCTCGACGATGTACCTGCGTCGCTCCCCCGCACTCCCGATCTCGAATGTAAAGGAGACGAAAACCCGTTGTTCCAGTTGATTGAGAACATCCTTGGGGTGAGTCCCCCCGCCTGTGCGGACTACCTGTCCATACAACGCCAGCGTAATCGCATCCAAAATGGTCGACTTTCCGCTGCCAGTGGGGCCAAAAATCCCGAACAGCCCCGCTTCGCACAGCGTTTCAAAGTCAACCTCCTGCATCTCCCGATAACTATGCAATCCGGCCAGTTTTAGGCGAATCGGCCTCATTCCCGGTCACCCCCCTCATCTCCGGCAGCCAGCAGCCGCTCGAACAGCGCTACGACGCGCTCGTCAGGCTGGATGCCGCGCTTCCGTTCGTAGAAACGTCGGAACAGCTGATCCGGCGCAAGCTCCGTCAAATCCTTTCGCTCACTGTCGCCTTGCTCCTCACGTTCCGCCAGCACCAATACGCGCTGGATCTTGACGAAATCGTCACTCAGCTTGCGCAAGCGTTGAAATTCCGCCGGGTCAATCACGTCCGACACATGCAGCTCCAGCTCAATCCATGACCCGGCGTCCCGTCCCTCGGCCAGCCATTGCTCTACCTGGGCGATCCCTTCTGTCGCCTTCCAGCGTGCCAGTGGCTTCCCACTCTGCAGGTAGATGATTTCTTCCCGAACGGGCTGCCCCGGAACTGCCTCAACGACTACTACTGCCTTGCTCTGTCCCGCTTCAGAGAAGCTGTAGGCCAGCGGTGAACCGCTGTAGCGGATCAGCGGCTTCTCTCCCAGCTTCTGCAGCCGGTGCAAGTGGCCGAGCGCCACGTAGTGCGCCTTTTCCGGGAACGCAGCAGGGGATACGGTCAAGGCGCCACCGATCTGAATCGGCCGCTCCGAGTCGGTCTCCTTTCCGCCCATCACAAACAGATGGCTTGTCACCAGGTTAACGGTATCGTCACGGAATTTCGTTGAAAGCTCAGCGAAAAGTGCGGCAATCCGCTCCGAAAACGCCATCTGCATCTGCTCCTGGGTAAAGCTCTCGCTGATCAGTTCCTTTAAACGGGATTCCGACGGATACGGCAATGCCAGCACAACGGCATGGTGCTCCACTCCCGGAATGGCGATTTCAAACCACGACGGCCCCGCGTCGACGATTCGCACCTGCGATGCACCAGCATCCGCCCTGCTTGCCTGCGGAGCTTCCTTCGGCAATCCCAGCAGCACGATCCCGTGTTTATAGGCAAGCGGTGCCGCCGCTCGAACGCGCTCCGGCTGGTCGTGATTCCCGGCAATCACCACCACACCTCTTCTGCCTCCCGCTGCCAGTCTTTCGATCGCTTCGTAAAAAAGCTCTTCCGCCCATGCCGGCGGGTTGACCGAGTCGTACACGTCTCCTGCAATCAACACCAGATCAATCGCCTGTTCATCCACAATCCGGATCAGCTCTTCCACAAATGCCGCCTGCTCGGCGCGGCGATCCCGCCCCTCCAACTGCCTGCCGAAATGCCAGTCGGCTGTATGTAAGATGCGCATGCTTCCACCATCCATCGATCATTTGTTTGCATCTATTATTGTAGCAGAAGATAACGCCCCAAGCGCGATGGAAAATGTCCGAGGAAGGCTGTAACTTTTGCCTTCTGTCCACGCCTTATGATTTGAGTAAACAGGAGAGGAAGAATTACATGAGGAACTCAGTTCAGTGCCGGGCGGAGCGATCATCCAAACGACAGGAAGCTATGAAATGGTGGAAAATGGCCCTGTTCCCCAGCTGTACGTGTGGCAGACCATACGCGAATTGGACGGGGAAACGATGAAACCAAAAGGCTCCCTGCAAACCAGCACACAGATCTTCCACTTTAAGAAAGGCATGTTCGTACTCCCGAAAGCCCCATAAGTCCAAACGAAAAAAAGCCGCATCCGGAACACGCCCGGATGCGGTTGTTATTTTCGCTGGTCAATCGATTGAGGCGATTTCAACGTCTGGACGCACATGTAGCACATGACGCCAAACAGACAGGTAATAATCGCGGAATGCAGCAAGGTCGCATACAGGTGCAGCTTGAACAGCACCACCATACCTCCGCTCAGCACCTGAAGCGTCACCAGAACAAATGCAAGGATGCTCGCGGCGTACAGATCGCGCCGCTGCTCTTTCAAATGGCGAACGGCGTAGAGCATCACGGCTAGCAGCAGGAAAAAGAGAATCGCTGCTCCCGCCCGGTGGATGAAATGAATGCCGGTCTGACCGGTTAATTCCGGAATCAGTCTGCCCTGACACAGCGGCCAATCGGTACAACCCATGCTGGAACCGGTGTGGCGCACATACGCTCCCAGGTAGACAACCCCATATGCATACACCGTGACTGCCCACATCGTATTGCGGAAACGGGCTGAAACCGGCGCCTGCACCAGCCTCTCCACCCTCTCACGCTGCAAGACAAAGATGGTCAACAGCAGCACGCCTGTGAACGCCAGCAGCGAAAAACCGAAGTGAAGCGCCAGGACAGGAGCGGATTGCGGCCATTTTACCGCCGAAGCGCCAAGCAGCGACTCCAGTACGATAAAAAACAAACCGAACATCGCCAGATTCCGCACTTCCCTGTTTCCCTTGTAACGGCGCCAGGCCATCACCGTAAAGACGACGACGATGATCCCTGCAATCCCGGTAATGACGCGGTGCAGGTATTCAATAATCGACTCAAGCGTGTACTCCGGAACCCATCTTCCGTTGCACAGCGGCCAGTCGTTTCCACAGCCCAATGCCGATTCGGTCTTGGTCACCAGGGAACCGGCAATCATCACCAAAAACATCACGACAGTGGCCGATATCGCAAGCCATTTCAGCATTTTATCCATATGTGAATACACCTAGCTTACTAAAGTATTTGCCCCTCTAAAAAATACAGAAACATCTCTTGCGATGCAAGAGATGTTGGATGACAAATGTGAGCGTTGCGTGTCAAAAGTTCTCGACGAGCGTACTGAGCACAATCGTTGCACAGAAAATGGTCAAATAAAGGATGGAATAGCCAAAGAGCTTTTTTGCCCAGGCAAGATCATCCTTGGCATGGAAGCCCTGATACAGCAGAACCAGGTAAACCAGCCCCATGACAGCCATCACGCCCAGATAGATGTATCCTACGTTTCCATGGAAGAAAAGCAGCAGCGATGCAGGCAGCAGTACCGCACCCCACAGGAACATCTGGCGTTTGGTCTCGGCAAACCCTTTTACCACAGGCAGCATAGGGATATTGCCCGCACGATAATCCTCAACCTTGAGCATGGCCAGCGCCAGAAAATGCGGCGGCTGCCAGAGGAACAGGATCAGGAACAGCAGCCAGGCGCTCATGTCCATGCTGTTGGTCACGGCTACCCAGCCAATCACGGGAGGAGCCGCACCGGAAACCCCGCCAATCACCGTATTTAAACTGGTGACACGCTTCATCGGGGTATAAATCAACACGTAGAAGACATGGCCGATCAAGCCCCAAACCGCTGTCAGGGGATTGGCAAATGCGGCCAGAATCACCAGACCGGCGAGCAGCAGAGCGATCCCGAAAAGCAGCGCATTGCGCGGGTGTATACGTCCACTCGCCAGAGCGCGGTTTTTCGTACGCTTCATCTTTTGGTCAAGCTCGCGATCGTAATAGTTGTTTAACGCAGCACCGGAGGCGATGACCAGCGCGGTGCCCAGCATCGTCCACAACATCAGTGTCCAATCAGGGGAGCCCGCAGAAGCCAACCACCACCCTGCAAACGTGGTCATCAAATTCGATATGGTAATGCCTGGTTTGGTCAGATGCAGATAGTCGCTCCACGTCGCCGGTTGCATTGGAGTCTCAATGGCGGAATCGGAGTCAAGCGATTCCTGCAACGTAACTTGCTGATCCACGGATTACCCTCCTGTTCGACAAAATTTTTCCTGCACACACGATCTTACCACTTCGGGATTGAAGTGGTAAGCGGCTGCATTCTCTATCATCCTATAAACAATCGCCAATCCATGTGAACTAGCTTTCATTGTAGCGAAATGCCAAGAGCGAAGTCAACTGAAAGCAGATGGCTAACATGTGTTTTCCGTTCGCTCCAGCTACCGTTAATGTATCAGAAGTTCAGGCGTCATGCGGCTGGGATTCTTGACAATATTTCAACACTACCAGCCGAAAATCACATCGAGGACAGGGGCCGTGTTACCTCCCGGGTATATCACGTAGAGCAGCAAATACACGGTAACTCCAGTAATCGCCGAACCAAACCAGATGATTGAGGTCCACGGACCAATCCGTTTGTGTTTGGCAAACTTCTTTTTGTACCCGTAGTAGAGCGTTACCAGCCCCATCACTCCCCCCACAGTCGCAAGGACGATGTGGAACAAGAGAAACACCTGATAAAAGACTCTAATACTTTCAGGACCGCCGAACAGCGTGTTGCCGACAAACAGCGTCCGCGATACATAGGTAAGGAAGAACACCGTGGCAAAAATGGCGGCCCACTTCATCACCTTGATATGCGTGTCCGTTTTTCTCTGGCGAATGTAATACCAGCCGAACGCTACAAGAATTCCGCTCATCGCAATGAACGACGTACTAATCAGCGGCAATAGTGTGGACATTCTTTACACCTCAATCAATTCTTTCGTGTCTGTATACCGGATTACACCCTGCTTTTATTATCCGGCAGAGCCGGACGAAGACTCCCGACTTCAGGGCGACCCACCTGCTGATCCATTGGCAGATCGGACTGTCTCTCGTTTTGATACCACTGGTAAAAGACATAAGCCAGAATCGAGCCATACACCAGCTCTTGAATCAGCTTCATCACGATACCGCCCGTACGCTGGTCGACGAGAGCCGTGTGTCCTGCCCACACTTCCGGCGCCTGGCTGTACGTAGTGTACAACAGATGATCGGCGAAGATGATCAGCGCACACGCAGGCGTAATCAGCACGCCGTTGGCGAAGATGTAGGTAAGCTTTCGCAGACCGGCCAGCTGTCCTACCTCCGACATGGGGCTGACAATCGGCCACCACATCATGAAAGCAGCAATGATCAGCACAATGTGGTAGGTAGTCATTAAACCGTGGTGTTCAGCAGCGGCGTCAAAAATAAACGGAATGTGATAGAAGGAAAACAGGACGTTGAACGTCAGCGCCGCGATCACCGGCTGGGTAAAGACGCGAAGCAGTGTTTTCATAAACGGCGGACGGAAGACGGCCTGCAGGAACCATTCCGGCAAGGCGATCAGAACCAGCGGCGGCACAATGAAATACAGCAGCGATTGCTGGAACATGTGCGCACTGAACAGGAATTGGTGGCCGTAGTAGTTTACCGGACTTCCCTGTGCCGTGTAGAAAAAGACAAGTGCCAGTACAAAAAGTGCTTTTTGTCTGCCGCTCACCGGAGCAGCGTTGGCAAAACGGGAACGCAACGGTCCGGTCAACAGAAAATACAGGACACCAAACAGCAGCGTCAAAAGCAGCACATCCGGACTCCACATATCAAAAAAGGAACCAAGCCCCGAATCAACCGGGCTGTGATGTTGATGGTGTTGATGCATAATGGATTTTCCTCCTTTCGCAGTCTGAAAGGGCGCCTTCTTATACAATCTCCATTATACAGCGGATTTCATACTATCTCCTAATACAAGTTCTAACAAAGTGGTGACAGAGAAAAGTAGAACGCGTGCTAAGGGGCGGTGGTGGAAGAAGCATGTTTCCAGTCTCCGCTCCATTCTTCGCCCTGCAAGGATGTATAAACTGTCCGCTCCGCAATGATTCGCGGGGGAGCGTAAAAGCAGTAGCCGCTCCGCGGATTATTCAGGGTTACGCTCCTGTTTCCCGCGAATCATTGCTCCGCTGGGCCGGGCTACGCAAGTCGCTCCGACTGGAAACATGCTTCTTCGCGTTATCGTGCGTTTCTTAACGTGCCATACCTTCCTCCACATCTAAGGAAGGATAAATACTTCTTGCGAACGCTGAGAAACTGCTACGTAAGAGAAGCCTATTTCCAGGCGGAGCGACTTGCGGAGTCCTACTCAGCGGAACAACGATTGGCGGGAAACAGAAACGCAACCCTGAATACGCGACGTTAGCGACACGACTTTCCCCCTACGGGGACTCCGTGCGTTTCCCCGCCTATCGTTGTGGAGCGGACAGCCTACACTTCCTTGCAGGACGTAGAGTGGAGCGGAGCATGGAAATAGGCTTCTCCCACTACAGCCACTATTCTATAAAAAAAGAAGGCAGACATATTGTCTGCCTTCCTTGGACGCGTTTAGATCCACACCCAGAAAATGAATACGAAGATGGTTACAAACGCGACAAACGCACCAGAGAAGATTCCCACGCGCGGGAACTCGTGGTTTTTTTGATCCAGGTGCATCCATACGAACAGCTGGAATGCCGCCTGAACGACCGCCAATCCAAGAATGAACGGAACGGTGAAGCCAATTGGAACTACCTCATACGCTACCGCCAGGAACGCCAGTGCAGTCAGCACCAGGGAGACGATAAACGCGACGATATGAACCTTGGGACCGTCTTTCTTCACTTTCGGCTTGCGAACATTGTCATTGTGAGATGGTGCTCCCATTAATGACCCACCTTTCCACCGATCATACCCATCAGGTATACCACGGTAAAGATGAATACCCATACGAGGTCGACAAAGTGCCAGTACAAGCTCGCTACGTAAAACTTCGGCGCTGTCACTACTGTCAGGCCTTTCTTAACCGCTTGCGCCATCAGGATGGCAATCCAGAGAACCCCGAACAACACGTGGCCACCGTGGAAGCCGACCAATGTGTAGAAAGCAGAACCGAAGGCACTGGTGGTAATCTTGTGACCTTCATGGTAATAGTGCATGAACTCATAGATCTCCAGGCCCAGGAACGCAAAGCCCAGCAGAACGGTAATTCCAAACCAGAGCTGCATTTTTGCCAGGTTGTGTTTGTGCATCGCGAGGATACCCAGAACACTGGTCAAGGAACTGGTCAACAGCAATATGGTTGCCCAGGCAACAATCTCCATATCAAACAATTGCTGAGAGGTAGGACCACCGTTTGTCTGGTCGCGAAGCGCCAGGAAGGTGGCAAACAAGGTACCGAAGAGAACGGATTCTCCGCCCAGGAACAGCCAGAAACCAAGTACCTTATTCTTTCCCTCAAGGGTGGCTTTTTCCGGTTCTTCTGGAAGAACCCCGTGTGCGTGATGAGTCGCCATTACGCCTTAACCCCCTTATCCTCAATTTCCTCTGGTTCAATGTGATAGCCTGGATCGTCTTTCAGAGAACGGATCAGCATGCAGCCCAGCGTAATAGCCAAACCAATCACGGAAACCAGGTTGTTGTGGTACATGAAGCCGTAACCGGCGATGAACAAGCCAAGAGACATAATGAACGGCAGGATGGACGGCGACGGCATGTGAATGGAACCGAGCGGCTCTGCAGGAGTCATGCCTTTGTTGCCCGCCATTTTCTCAACCCAGAGAGCGTCCAGTCCGCGCACCAGCGGAGTTTGTGCAAAGTTGTACTCCGGCGGCGGAGATGGAATGGACCACTCCAGCGTACGTGCATCCCATGGGTCAGCAGGAGCGCGCTTGCCACTCTTCGCTGTAACCACTACGTTCAGCAGGAACAGAATGGTACCCAGGGCCATACCGATTGCACCGATGGTACTAATAAAGTTACCCAGATCCAGGTTTTGATCCTTCAGGTAGGTGAATACGCGGCGAGGCATACCCATCAGACCCAGGAAATGCTGCGGGAAGAACGTCAGATGGAAGCCGAGGAAGAACGTCCAGAAGCTCCATTTCCCGATTGTCTCATTCAGCATTTTTCCGAACATTTTTGGCCACCAGTAGTAGAGGCCTGCAAACAGACCAAACACCAGACCACCTACGATTACGTAGTGGAAGTGCGCTACTACGAAGTAGCTGTCGTGGTACTGATAGTCAGCCGGCGGAACCGCGAGCATAACCCCTGTCATACCACCGATTACGAATGTCGGGATGAAACCAACAGCCCACAGGTTGGCGGTAGTGAAGCGAATTTGACCGCCCCACATGGTGAACAGCCAGTTGAAGATTTTGATACCGGTAGGAACCGCAATCAACATCGTTGCGATACCGAACAGCGTGTTTGCAATCGGTCCGAGACCGGTTGTGAACATGTGGTGAGCCCACACCATGAAGCCCAGGAACGCGATCAGTACAGTTGCGAATACCATGGAGCTGTAACCGAAGAGACGTTTCTTGGAGAACGTAGAAACAATCTCAGAGATGATACCGAAAGCAGGCAGAATCAAAATGTACACTTCCGGGTGACCGAAGATCCAGAAGATGTGCTGCCAGATAACTACGTTACCGCCGGCATCCGGGTTAAAGAAGTTCGCACCGAACAGGCGGTCAAACATCAAGAGAACCAGACCTACCGTAATGGCAGGGAACGCAAACAGAATCAGACCGGACGTAACGAAAGACGTCCATGTGAACAGCGGCATGCGCATGAAGGTCATGCCCGGCGCACGCATGTTGATGATGGTTACCAGGAAGTTGATACCACCGATCAGCGTACCGATACCTGCAATTTGCAGACCCAATACGTAGAAGTCTACACCGATGCCAGCGTACTTGTTGGACGCCAGCGTCACGTAGGAAGTCCAACCGGCATCAGGCGCACCGCCCAGGAACCAGCTGGTATTCAGGAGCACGCCCCCGAAGAAGAAGAGCCAGAACCCAAGTGCGTTCACAAACGGGAACGCAACGTCGCGGGCCCCGATTTGCAGTGGGACAACCGCATTCATCAAAGCGAAGATCACCGGCATCGCCGCCAGGAAGATCATCGTCGTACCGTGCATGGTAATCAATTCGTTAAAAGTCTGAGCGCCTACCAAAGAATATTCCGGGTACATGAGCTGCAAGCGAATCAACAGGGCCTCGATACCGCCAGCGAGGAAGAAGATACCACCGGCAACCAGATAAAGAATCCCGATTTTCTTATGGTCCACTGTTGTGAGCCAATCCCACAGCCCCGACCGCTTGTGGTGAGTTGCATGAGCAGACACGGTTTTACCTCCCTTTATTAGCATTCCATTGTAGAAAAGACGTTACTTTTTCACGCTGAGAGTAGACATGTACTCAACCAGCGCGTTTACTTGATCATCGCTCAGGTTCAAGTTCGGCATGTTGTTGCCTGGTTTCACCTGTTGCGGGTCTTTCAGCCATTTTGCCAGGTTTTCCGGGTTGTTTTCCAGAATGCCCGCTACACGCATGCGGTCAGCGTAGTTCGTCAGGTTTGGCCCCAACTTGCCGCCTTCACCTGCGACAGCGTGGCAACCGAGACAGCTTTTCTTGAAGATCTCTTGACCTTGCTGCGCTGTAGCAGTGGCTGGCGCCGCTTGTACCGCTTTCATTTTCTTCGCCCATGCGTCAAATTCGTCGGCAGGAAGAGCTTCCACCTTGAAGTCCATCAACGCGTGGGATGCGCCACAGAGCTCTGCGCACTTACCGTAGTAGATGCCAGGCTTGTCAGCTTGGAGCCAGATCTTGTTGTCCAGACCAGGGTTGGTGTCGATTTTTCCGCCCAACGCCGGAATCCAGAACGCGTGCATAACGTCCGCAGACGTCACGTCGAATTGAACTCGTTTCCCGGCAGGAATCACCAGGTCTTGCGCTGTTGCCACGCCGAGATCCGGGTATTCAAATTCCCACCAGAACTGGTGCGCAATTACTTTTACTTGCAGGGCCTCTTTGTTGTCATACTCTTTGTGAAGCGTAAATCCGGTGGTAACAGTTGGAACTGCCAAGACAATCAAGAGCAGGAACGGAATAACCGTCCACAGAATCTCAAGCGTATGGCTTCCTTCCACCTGCTTGGGAATACCCTCTTGTCCAGGGCGTTTACGATAACGAATAAGTACGTACGTGAAAATCAGCATTACCACTACAAAGACGCCGATCATGATCGAGAAGGACAGCTTCATGAGATCGAACTGCATCTCTGCAACCGGACCTTGTGGCCTCAACGTGGAAAGTTCTTGAATTCCACATCCGGACAGTACGAGCGTCAGCAAAGCAAACAGAAACAGCTGACGCCAAGTTTGCCAACTCTTCATACAAAAGAACCCCTCTTTCTTTCTTGTTGTAAACGTTCCAGCTGCGGCTTGGCAACTAGAAGTCTATTAATACTCCTTTATTCACCAAATATGGCCCCACCTGTCACTTTCCATCCTATATGATACCCAATCGTGAAAAGTTATCGCAACCACTTCTATTTTGGCAAATAAAAGAGTACGGGTCAAAGATGGTCTCCTACCCTTTAAACCGTAACTACTTAAGTATACATAAATTCATACAAGAGTCACATCGCAATTTGTTATAATTCTGTTAACAAATTTATGAACATTTTGCAGGTCTATCAACCGGGAATAGATCGAGACAACCTCCAGCCATTCGTTTACAGGCAAAAGACCCCCCCCGCTTCATCTCACCGTAACCAGATGAAACGGTTGGCGGTCCTATTTCGGAAACTATACCCGGAATTCAAGAGGCAATGGACTGCCCGCCTGCCTGCTTCGCCCGATCCCATCTCCCCGCATGGGAGACGTAGCTGTGCAGAACCATTCCGACAATCACCAGGAGCATGCCCATGATCGACCACATGGCCGGAAGCGGCGCGGAGAGCAGCACCATTTCCAGCAAAACGGCAAATACGACTTCTCCTGCCTGGGTTGCTTCCACAGCGGCAAGTTGATGAGCACTCCCTTTTGCCAAATCTGTGGCCGAAAAGAACAGCACGGTGGCGATCAGGCCGGAGGTGACTGCTACTACGAGTGATTGCAGCATCTGACCGCTGGTTGGCATTCCCACCGTGACCAGGCCGTACGCCGAAAGCAGCAGCCACAACGGCAGGCTTGCCAGCGTCATGCCCAGAACCCTTTGGTACGCGTCCATCCGGCCTTGGGTTACGTCCATCATTCGCCGGTTGCCCAGCGGATAGGCAAAAGCTGCGACGACGACCGGAACGATCCCCAGCACCACTTCACGCGCAGTCAACGCCTCTGCCTCTTGCAGTTGCATCAACCCCACACCGGCCAGGATCAAGAGCGACATCAGCAGACCCTTGAAGGGAATTTTTTGGCCGAAAAAGGGCACGAGCAGAGATCCGGCGATAATCGTGATCTGCCAGGTACTGGCGATCAGCCAACCAGGGCCATACGCGGCGGCAAAGGTGAGCGGTGCGTAAAACAGACCGAATCCGACAAAACTCCAACCGATCCATGCCCAGGGCCTCGCGCGCATTTCCTGCAGAAGCGGCGCCAGATTCCCGCGCCAGGCGACTATAGCCAGAAGAAACGGCACCATGAACAGATAGCGAAGCGAGGAACTCCAGATCCAGCTTCCTCCTGCGAGGTCCATAGCCCGGTTCAATACAAAGGTAAAGGCAAAAAAGAACGAGGCGAAAACGCCCAACACGATCGCACGCATCTATTTCCCTCTTTTCTCGTCGTCTTGAAACCAGACGTTGCTGAGACAGGCAATTCCCTCGCGAATTTCGTCCGTGGACAAACCGCCAAAGCCTAGCAGAAATTGCGGCCTCGGACAATCTTCTGGCCGAAACCAGTACTCTTTTGTAGACATTAGTTTGATTCCCGCTTCTTCCGCTAGCTGGAGCAAGCGATCCGTTGTATGATCCGTCCGCACTTCCAGCACAATGTGCGTACCCGCTTCCTGCCCCAACACTCTAACCCGGTCTCCCATGAACACGTTGATTGCTTGCATGAGATGTACGTACTTTTTATGATAAACGTTGCGCATTTTTCTGACGTGCCTTTCCCAGTAGCCTTGGGACATGAACATCTGCAGTGTTTTTTGATGGATTTTGGAGGCAGACTGGTCAGCGTAGGTGCTGCGGAATTTTTCCCGATACACCTCCAGCAAACTGTGCGGAAGAACCATATAGCTGATTCGTATGGCAGGAATCAACGCCTTGGAAAATGTCCCCATATAGATGACTCTCCCATTCGGGTCCAAGCCTTGCAGTGATGGAATGGGCCTGCCAATGTAACGAAACTCCCCGTTGTAATCATCTTCAATCACAACGCCGTCCATTTCCTCCGCCCACTGCAGCAGCTTCAATCGCTTTGCAATCGGCATCACGATTCCATACGGAGACTGATGGGAGGGCGTAACGAAAACGTACTTCGCCCCGCTGCGCTTCAACTCATTGACACATAAACCGTCTGCTTCCAATCGAATCGGCTTGATGTCGAATCCAAAGTTGTAAAATACGTCTCGTACCCCGTGATAACCCGGCTCTTCAAAAGCAATGGCCTGACCATGCAGGCCAAAAAGCACACACAAGCTGACGATCAGCTGCTGCGTACCCGCTCCGATTACAATTTGATCAGCGGTGCAGACCACTCCTCTGGCTCGATGAAGATAGGCTGCAATCTCCATTCGGAGCTCCAGCTCCCCCTGCAGTTCTCCATACCGCAATGTATCGCTCTCCTCAGGATGAATGCAGCTATTGGACAGCTTACGCCAGATATGATAAGGGAAACTCGCCAAATCTATTTGAAGATTATAAAAATTGTATGTGCATGACCGACTCTCCGAGGATGGTTTTCTTGACTTTTCCTCTGAAGGAATCGCTTTTGTTTCACCTTCCCAAATCCCTTTTTCCAATGGTACGACGTAATAACCGCTCCGCATCCTGCTCTCCAGATACCCTTCGGCAAGCAACTGCTGGTAGCTGGCCTCCACCGTATTTTTGGCGATGTCGAGATAATCGGCCAGCCGACGAATGGACGGCAATCTCGCGGACGATGGTATTCTGCCGGTTTGAATTTCGGTTCTGATGTAGGAATAAAGCTGAAGGTAGAGCGGAATTTTTGACGATTCATCCAATTTCGGCGTCAGTTCCATGACGTTTCACTCCAAACTGTCCCCAACTAGATCATACCATCTGTCCCTTTCACTGTGGTCAAAAGATTCTTACATTTGATTATACCACACATGACAAAAGGAGATTGCCATGATCAGGAAAGGGATTGCGTACCTGCAACAATTTCACCCAATCGTCCATACACTGCTGCTCGGCACGGTACTCATTACGCTTGCCGATTCGATGTCCATCCTGTTTTTACCGATCTATCTTTCGCAAACGCTGCATATGGATCCGGTTCTCGTCGGTCTCATGGTTGGCGCCGGCCCGCTGGCCGCAACCTTCGGCGGATTTTTTGCCGGAGCGCTTTCCGATATTGTCGGCCGCCGCATCGTGATGGTGGGATCGCTGCTTGTCTACGCCCTGGCCATGATTGGACTGGCGATCAGTACTCATCACCTGCTGCTGTTCCTGTTGATCGTCATCAAAGGGCTGTGCGCGTCCTTTTTTACGCCCGTTTCCAAGGCACTGATGGGCGATGTCACCGAGGAGCAGCTTCGTTTGCGCGTATTTTCTCTGCGCTATCTTGCTGTAAACATCGCCTACGCCGTTGGGCCATTCCTCGGCGTCCTTCTCGGTTTGAGCAATGATGCTGTCGCGTTCATCATGGCTGCAGCCGTTTATCTCCTCTATACAGTCGTCCTGCAGCAGCTGCTGACCCGTTTCGGTATCCGTGAGTTGGAGAAGACGCAGCGAAACCTTGCCGAGCAAATGAGCGTTCGGACTGCGTGGCTGGCCATTCGCCGGGACACCGCGCTCTTGTACCTCGTCCTGGCTGGTATGCTCAGTACAATCGTTCATGGTCAATGGTCCGTTCCCTTGTCACAGTACCTGGAGAACAACTTTATCGAGGGAATGAAGCTGTTTGCCATCCTGCTGAGCGTGAACGCAATCGGAGTGATTGTGCTGCAGCTCCCTTTGACCAGATGGGCGGAAAAGCGTCCACCCCTGACAGCGGTAATCCTCGGAAGCATCCTCTTTGCTGCCGGAATGACCGGCTTTGCGTTCGCTGACAATGAGGCCATGTTTATCTTGTTCATGGTCGTGTTTACCGTGGGAGAAATCCTTGTCGTGCCCGCGGAGTACATCATGATCGACCGGATTACGCCAGAGGGACTGCGCGGTACCTACTACGGCTCACAGAATTTCACCAGCCTCGGATCTTTTTTTGGGCCATGGCTCGGCGGCGTGTTCTTATACCGGCACGGAGGAATGGTGATGTTTCTTGTATACGCGGCAGTGGCTCTGATCAGCATTTTGGCTTTTTGGCAGGGGCACCGTCTTTCAGCCAGGTCCAACGATGAACCTGTCTCCACCGATAAAATTTTCTGAAACAGTCAAAAAGGCCCGCGCCGATGTGGCGAGAGCCTTTTTTTGGTTGAATAGGTCAAAAGCAGGAGTTTGCACCAAAGGGATGTACAAATGGCAAAGTTTTGTATAAACTGCTAGAATGCACCATATGTTATTTGTACCTATTGAAGAAAGGAGCTGTCTATCTTGAAAGCCGAGTTGGCAGAGCTCTTGCGCAAAATTGAGCAGCTACGAACACATCTGCACGAACTTGTTAAAGATAGAAGCTTCACCGACCCTGTCGTCCTGCAAGCAAGTCACAAGCTGGATGAAGTGCTCAATCAGTACAACCAGCTGAGTCGGCAAAAGTGAACTTTCCGGATACCGGCCGCAGCAGCGTCAGCAACAGCCGATTGGCCTGCTCCATCATATCCGTGCTGCGATACGTCTCTGCGAGCACCATGCCTCCTTCAATAGCCGAAAGGATGAGCATCGCCGCCTGCAGCGGCACCACGTCGCTGCGCACCTCCCCTTTCTCCACTCCCTCAGCGATCAATCCCTCGATCTGCTCGGCCTGCTCGCGAAAAAATTGACCGATTCGCTGCCGCACTGCCTCATTCGCTTGTGACGATTGCGTCACCAGTGAAACAAACGGGCAGCCGCCCACACAGTTTCTTCCCGTCAGTTCGTCCACCAAGGCTTTCAGATAGGTTTCAAGCCGCTGCAATACCCCTTGATTGTTCAGGCGAAGCAACTGCTCCACCTGAACCTCCAGCAGGCGAATCCGCCACTCCACTACCGCCAGCACCAAATCCTCTTTCCTTGAAAAATGGTAATAAATATTGGACTTGGACACGCCGCTCTCCCGAACGACATCGTCCATGCTCGTATTGGCAAGGCCGCGCTGCAGAAACAGTTCTGCCGCCACCGCCACCACATGATCCCGATTTGAAGGTTTCGTCGTTTTCATATTCGTAGAATATCTCTCTGTCCTTCCGTTGTCAAAGCCCGCGAGTGTGCTGTGAGTGTTTTTGCCGTCTCTTTCGGATATGCAAGAGGAAACTGGTGCGGGTAGGGCAGTGTGATTACGGAAGCTTTTCCCTCCGGCATTGCGAAAGCCGCATCCTTTTCCCCCCATATCACGGTACTGCGAGCGGGCAGAAGACCCCTTGCCTCTGGTACATGCCTCTGCGCCAAATATCCCAGAACACGGGCATTAGCACTGCGGATGCGGGGCGACTTCATTTCGCGAATGATGCCCTCCACATATCCCCCCGGTATTTCCTCCTCCCGGGAAAATGCTGCCGTCTCAATCAGCAAGCGCTTCAATCGTGAAGGCGTCATCAGCCACTGCAACAGCGAGGGGAATCTCGCCGCCACGCTTCCCCCTGCCGGTCGCTGAAGTGGGCGATAGGCGGGCTGGAGCAGATAGAGGTGCTCAATTCGTTCAGGAATCATCGATGCCGCCTTTTCTGCGACGAGAGCACCGAAAGAGTGGCCCGCAAGCCGCACCGGACGGACGGCGTCCCGAATTGCCTCAACCACAGCAGAAGCGTAATCCCCCACCAGATCCGAGCCAGGGCGATTGGGAGACCGGCCAAATCCGGGAAGATCAAGCAGCCAAACCGCATCTGGGGCGATGTGTTCCGCAAGCGGCAGGAACTGGTCGGCACTGCTGAACGTGCCGTGCAAAAATACCCACAAGTCCCCTTCCCCCTGTCTCGTCAATGCGGCAAGCTCTCCTTTTTTCTCTCGATTCCA
>VAPR01000815.1_pt1 | contig 18158 bp, 12 predicted proteins | sample 3380701 | NCBI WGS metagenome assembly VAPR01 (sample SAMN11536904, study PRJNA540576) | hot springs metagenome | isolation source: hot spring wet sediment | place: Spain: Lobios | collected 2014-01 | reverse complement strand
CAAAGGCGACAAGGGAAAGCCGTCAGTGGCATAATGGAACGGCGATTGGAAGCGACAAGGTGAGAAGCACAGAAGGAGGCGCTGGAGAAATGCGGTGGCAGCATCTCGTGCTATTGGCATTTGCCTTGGGTTTTTTGGGGAGGTGGTTTGGGATGAAATTGCAAGCAGAAGGGGAAACATTTCGCAGTGCGTCCTCCGCCCGTTTGTTCCCTTTTGTGCTCCCTTGGGATGATGCGACGGAGAGCGGGACGAACCTGAGTGGCTGGCTTCATAAACCTGCAGGTAGGTTTGGACACATTCGAGTGGGTCCTAACGGTCACCTTTATGCAGGCAACCAACGAATCCGCTTTTTCGGTGTCAACCTTTGCTTCGGTGCTTGTTTCCCTCGTAAAGAGGATGCCGAAAAGGTTGCTGCGCGCATGGCGAAATTCGGCATCAACATTGTCCGCTTTCATCACATGGACATGTCTGCCTTCCCCGACGGTATCCGCGCCCGCAAGGTTCCCCATACCCGCGACCTCGACCCTGAGGCGTTGGATCGGTTGGACTACCTGATCGCTCAGTTGAAGCGCCACGGAATTTATGTCAACCTCAACCTGCTTGTTTCTCGCCCATTCAATGCTTCGGACGGTTTGCCAAAAGAGATCGAGCAAATTGGTTGGAAGGAGCGGCACATTGTTGGCTTCTTTTATGAGCCTTGCTTGGAGCTGCAGAAGGAATACGCTCGCAAGTTGCTCACCCATCGCAACTCCTACACAGGGTTGACTTATGCTGAAGACCCTGTAGTTGCTTTTGTGGAAATTAACAATGAAAACGGCTTGATCCATGCGTGGCTGGGTGGAGATGTGGATCAATTGCCTGAAGTGTTCCGTCGTGAGTTGCAGCGGCAATGGAATGCTTGGTTGAAAGCTCGCTACGGCAGCACCGAGAAGTTGCGCCGAGCATGGGGCGTTCAAGAGGAGCCGTTGGGCAGCGAATTGCTGCGCAACACGAACTTTGAAGCAGGTTTGCAAAACTGGGTGTTGGAGCAACACGCAGGGGCGGTTGCTTCTGCCGAGGTGGTCGCTGAACCCATTCCTGAGTTGAAAGGCATCCGCTTTGTCAAAATCACCGTGAGCAAACAAGGGTCTCAAGGGTGGCATGTCCAGTTTCACCAACCCGGGCTTAAAGTGGTTGCTGATCGTCCTTACACCCTTTCGTTCTGGGCGAGGTCAGAGCGCCCCTGCCGCATCAGTGTTGGTGTTAGCCAAGCCCATGAACCTTGGCAAAACTTGGGCTTTTCTGCTAATGTGGACCTGACGCAGGAGTGGCGAGAGTATCGGTTCACTTTCGCTTTGTCAAGAGGTGACGAGAATGCCCGCGTCATTTTCAGCAACTTGGGAGCGCAAACAATAACTTATTGGTTTGCTGCCCCGTCGCTGCGTCCCGGTGGCATTGTGGGCTTAGCTGAAGAGGAGCGTTTGGAAGACAACAGTGTGCCCCTTTTCCGCCGTGACCGCTTTGGTGAACGAACCCCAGAAGCCCAAAGGGATTGGATGCGGTTCTTGTGGGAGACGGAGGATCGCTACTGGCAAAACCTTTACCGCTACCTCAAGGACGAATTGAAGGTCAAAGCACTGGTCATGGGCACCATTGTGGGCTGCAGCACGCCGAACATGATGGCAAGGTTAGACGCAGTTGACACTCACGCTTACTGGCAGCATCCCATTTTCCCATCACGCCCTTGGGATGCTGAGGATTGGATCGTGCCCAACCGAACGATGGTCAACGAGCGGGGCGGCACTTTACCTGGTCTTGCATTGCGGCGTGTGTTAGGCAAACCTCATTCGTGCACTGAATACAACCATCCTGCTCCTAACACTTACAGCAGTGAAGGTTTCCTGTTGCTGGCAGCCTATGCAGCCTTGCAGGATTGGGATGCTATTTACCCCTTCTCCTATTCCCACCGTCGGGATGCTTGGGACATGCGTCGCATCCCGAACTTCTTTGACATTGACCAACACCCGACGAAGATGGTGACCCTAATTCCTGCAGTGGCGATGTTCCTTCGGGGCGATGTGCGACCTGCTAAGCAACAAGTTGTCGTGCGCTTGACGAAAGAGCAAGAAGCAGACCTACTCCGCCGCAGTTGGGCGTGGCTGCTTGTCCATGCAGGGCATGTAGGCGTGCCAAACGAAGCCTCGTTGATTCACCGCGTCGCTATCGCTGTAGAAGGACAACGAGTGCCTCCAACGGCTCTGAAGCCGGAGCAGGTAAAATTTTCAGGCAATCGCTTTGTTTCGGACACAGGAGAGTTGGTTTGGGACTTGACAGAAAAGGAACGAGGTGTGGTGACGGTTAATGCCCTGAACAGCAAGGCAGTTATCGGCTACGGTGGTGGCAAAAGGTTTGTTTTGGGAAGTGTTGTGATAGAGCCGGGGCAAACCATGCAGGATGGGTGGTGCGCCATCACCCTTACAGCGATGCAAGGTAATTTGCCCCCTCACCCTGTCTCCCGTCTCACTCGCCCAGTTCGTTTACTCATCACAGCGACGGGGTATGCGGAGAACACGAACATGGGATGGAAGGAAGTGCCTGGCTATCCGCCCAAATCCAGTTGTGGTCGCAATTGGGGGGAGCCACCCTCGCTGGTGGAGGGCATCTCTGCCCGCATCACCTTGCCGTTCCCTGCCCAGCGAACAAAAGCGTGGGCATTAGACGAACGGGGACAGCGCAAAACAGAAATCCCTGTGCAAGCTAATGCCAATGGTAATGCAGTTTTGGAAATCGGTCCACAATGGCAGACCCTTTGGTATGAGGTCGTTGCTCAGTAGTTGTTGGTGGTTTTTAGGGCAAGCGCAACCGCCAAACCTTGACTGTTTCGTCTTTGCTGGCAGAAGCAAGGAGGTTCTCAAAGAGGGCAAAGGAAAGGGAAAGCGACCAATTGTGCCCCCCTTTGCGGGTGAGTAGCACTGCCCAATCGGTGGTGCGCCAAAGGCGCAAAGTGTCGTCCATGCTGCAGGAAACAGCAAGTGCCCCATCGTGCCGAAAAGCGACGGCACGGATCTCTTTTAGGTGCCAACCGTCCAGTCGTTTGTGGACAAATAACGCTTTTTCTTTGACCTCCCAAACGATCAGCGCAGCATCTTCGCCACCAGACAAGAGCCATTTCCCCTCGGGGTGCACAGCCAGCGCTGTTACTGCGCCTTGATGGGCTGGGCAAAGAAACTGTTCCATCTCCCACCGTGATGATCCTTCTGAGAGGATCCAGAGGCGCAACCATCCATCGGAGCCACCCAAGATTAGTCGTCGGTCATCGGGATGAAAAGCAAGGGCGGTGATGAGTTGAGTCGCAAATCGGTGGGGGTACCACCGTTCGTTCTCTCTGTGCCAAAGGCAAATCCCCTTATCGCCTCCAGCAGCTATCCAGCGAGCGTTACTGCTGACAGCAAGAGCGTGGAGCCGACCGACGCCGGCAGGGAGAATATGGACCTGTCTTCCCGTTTGCCAGTCCCAAAGTCGAACTGTTCCATCCCAACTGGCAGAGGCGAGGAGGGATGGAGGAAGGAAAGCTGCAGCCCGCACTGAACGGCGGTGCCCTCGGAGCACCCGTTCCCTTCTCCGCCGTTGCCAATCCCAGACCACGATGCGTCCGTCATGACTGGCGGAAATCAACCGCCGGTTGTCAGGAGTAAACGCAACCCAAGTGACCCCAGCGCGATGTCCCCTTAACTCTGCCAAGAGCAGCAGGGGTTGCCGCCATTGCCAAACTTGGTAGCCGACCATCCCGATTGCCCCGCAGGAGACCAAGGTGCCGAGAATTGCCACCACTAACTGTCGCCGGGTCAACTTCGTTCCTTTGGGCGGGTAAAGAGCCTTGCGAAATTCGTCAATACTTGCAAAGCGTTTGTCTTTGTCCACATGGAGGGCTCTCATGATAGCGTCGCAAACATGGCGAGGTAGGTTAGGGAGAAGGTGGTCTAAGGGGATTAAGGGATCGGGCTGACCATTGGCAAGGGCATGCAGGCGAGCAGTGGCTTCTGCTTGGATAGGAACCTGTCCTGTCAAGAGCACATACAAGGTCATCGCTAATGCGTATTGGTCACTTTTGTCGTCCGTCACGCCAGATGAGAGATACTGTTCAGGAGGAGAGAAAGGGGGTGTCGCCGCACGGGAGGCAACCGTTGTTTGCCCCTTGCCTACCTTTGCTATGCCGAAATCCACCAAGAAGGTTCGTCCATCTGGAGTCACCCGAATGTTTTGGGGTTTGATGTCGCGATGAAACACAGGTGGGCGCAGGTGATGGAGGTAACTCAACGCATCCAAGACCCCTCGCATCCATTGCTTTAGTTCTTCCCAAGACAAACGCCCTTGTCGGTTCGCCACCTCATCCAAACTTTCTCCCGCTATGTAGTCCATCACCATGTAGGCACGCAGGAAGGGGAGGAAGGGCGGTTGCTCTTGGAAGAAGTCGCTCACCCGAGGTAAGTTAGGGTGGTGCAAAGTTGCCAGTAGTTCGGCTTCCTTCAGAAAGGCAGGGACGACGGAAAGATCGTGGTTCTCCTTGATCGCCACTTTGCGTTGCTGGAAACGAAGGTCTTGAGCAAGGTAAACAGCGCCAAACCCTCCCCACCCCAGCAACCGCTCAATGCGGTAGCGGTTAGCTAAAATCGTCCCCTTGCCCAGCAAACGCCTCTCGGGCAATGGCAAGAGTTGTCGGCAATGAGGGCAAACCTGAGCAGTGAGGGAACAGTTTGCTCCGCATTCGGGACAAATCTGTTGGGCTTGCCCCGGAGCGGGAAGGGGTTGCCCGCATTGAGCACAAGTTGTTGCCGAGGTTGTGTTTTGGTGCTGGCAGACTGGGCACTGCATCCCTTGTTGTTGCTCACTCCCTGATTGATCGCTGCTGTTTAAAGTTTGGAACCTACCCCGAAGAATGGCTAAGACTTCAAGTAGTTCCTTCCCGACACAGGACAGCGTTTGCTACGCTACACTTTTGCCTCGGTGATGCAAACATGAAGCGATTGCACCATTCAGAAGTGGCGCTAATCGTGGTGGATGTGCAGGAGCGGTTTATGCCTGTCCTTTGGGAGCCGCAACGGATGATTGCCGCATGCCAACTGTTGATCAGTGGTGCAAAAGCATTGGGTGTGCCTATCCTTGTCACAGAACAACTACCCCAAAAATTGGGACCTACCGTTCTCCCCTTGCAAGAGGTCTTGGGAGAAGCCTACCGACCGATTGTCAAGGCAGAGTTCAGCGCTTTTGCCAATGAAACCTTTCGGCGTGCGTTTGCCCAAACGGGGCGCACCCAATTGCTCCTCTGTGGCATCGAAACCCATGTTTGCGTCCTCCAAACAACTTTGGATGCCCTGGCGTTGGGTTACGAAGTTTTCTTAGCAGAGGATGCAGTGACCTCAAGGTTTGAGTTTTTGTGGCGGTCAGGCGTGCAAAGTTGTGTGGAAGCAGGGGCTGTGCGATTGACCGCTGAAGCCGCTCTGTTTGAGCTGGTAGGGACTGCAGATCATCCTCAGTTTCGGACGGTGCAAACCCTTATCAAAGAATTGGCACCGCAAATCTACGGGGAAGCACTCTCTTCGCCAAAGCAGTAGAATGAGACAAGGCGAAAAGGTGATCACCCTTGGACTTTGAGAAAAGGCCAATGCCAGAAACCGTCGCGATAGATGATCGGGTGCCCAAAGAGGTATGGGCAGTAGAATCGGAGCAACGAGCGGTTGAGTGTGTCCGAGAAGCCTATCACCACCGGTTAGCCCTCATCCCTTTGGGCAATGGCACTAAGCGCCACATTGGTTCTCCCCCTGCTGCTTACGATGTTGCTCTTTGGCTGCGACCACTGCGAGGAATCGTGGAGTATAGCCCAGAAGACCTGACAGTGACCGTGCGAGCAGGCACTACCCTTGCGGAGTTGCAAGCCGTGTTGGCGGAACGAGGGCAATTCTTGCCCATAGACTCCCCTTTCCCCGAGCAAGCGACAATCGGAGGCATCGTCGCCACTGCGGCAACGGGACCTTGCCGTTGTCTTTACGGGTTGGTTCGGGAGCATTTGTTGGGCATCACCGTGGTGCAACCTGACGGCACCCTCACTCGTTTTGGCGGCAAGGTGATGAAGAATGTAGCTGGTTATGACTTGACAAAGTTGTATGTTGGTTCCTTTGGCACTTTAGGGGCTATCGTGTCTGCTACCTTTAAGGTTCGCCCACTCCCTGAGCAACAAGTGCTCCTTCCGCTATGGTCGGAAAACCTTAAGGCTGTAGAAGACTTCCTCTCCCAACTGGTCCTCAGCGATATCGCACCTGCCTTGGCAGAGTTGCTTAACGAAAGTGCCGTATCTTTAACACCTTTGGAACCTCTTGCTCCCTACGCGCTTGTGCTTGGTTTTGACGGCTTTGCTGAAGAGGTGCAGTGGTGGGTGACCGAGACGAAGCGACGGGCAGCCGAAGCAGGCTTGATTGTTGGAAAATTGGTAGAAGGCGATGAGAACCAAAAGCTTCGCAGCATCCTCCGAGACGCCCATGCTGGGCAAGATTTCCCTTGGGTGCTGAAACTCGTTGTCCCCTCTTCGGCTACCTGCGAAGGAATAGCCTTTGCGGAAACACTATGGCACGGTGCTGTAGCCATCCATGCCCATAGCCTAAATGGCGTTGTGCGGGTGTTAGCCCGAGAGGTGTCCGAACCGGAAGGTTTGGTGGGGCAGTTGCTTCAGAAAGCGATAGCGGTCGGTGGTCAACTCATGGTAGAAAAAGCGCCCTCCTCTGTCAAGCCCCAACTGCCTGTTTGGGGACAACCTAATAACGCATTCGCCCTTATGCGCCGGATCAAAGAAGCACTGGATCCGCTTAACATTTTTGCCCCCGGTCGGTTGGTGTGAATGAACCAACTCTAAGCGCTTGAAAGCCGCTGTTGGGTGAGCAAGAAAAGGGCAGAAGGAGGCGACCAATGTGCCAACAGAAGCGAGTCCACCAGCAACGAGGTCTGGGCAACCCATCTTGTCTTTAGACGATGAAACTTTTGAACTGCTGATGGACTGCGTGCATTGTGGGTTTTGTTTGACAGTTTGTCCTACTTTTGTCTTGACGGGAGATGAAACCGACTCCCCACGAGGTCGGCTTTATTACATGCGCTTGCTGGCAGAGGGACGGATTGATGCGAACGAGGCGGTGTTAACTCATTTAGATCGCTGTTTGGAGTGTCGGGCATGTGAAACGGCTTGCCCTTCGGGCGTTCGTTACGGCTTCCTGATGGAGTTGACGAGGGCAAACCTGATGCGTCAAGGGAAAGGACCCACCAGACACAGCAAATGGCAAGAGTTGGTGCTTCGCCACCTTCTCCCCTACCCTCACCGTCTAAGGTTAGCCCTTTTGCCCTTGCAGATAGCCCAAGGGCTGGGCGCAACAAAGTGGCTGAATTCTCTGCCGATCTTGTCTCGAGCTGTCCAAATGCTTCCTCCTATCCCTCCACATCGATGGCAACGGTTGCCCGAAGTGTTTCCAGCAAAGAATTCTCGGCGTCTGCGCGTGGGGTTGGTGACCGGCTGCGTTAACAGCATAGTGCTTGCTCGCACCAATTGGGCAGCAGCAGAGGTGTTGGCAGCCTGCGGCTGTGAGGTCGTGGTCCCTCCTCAGCAAGGTTGTTGTGGTTCCCTGTTGATTCACTTGGGTGATAACCAGCGAGGTCGAGCAATGGCAGAGGCTTTAGTGCGCACTTTTGCTCGCTACGAGCCGCTGGATGCCATCGTGGTCACAGCCGCTGGCTGTGGTGCTACGATGAAGGATTACCATCACTTGCTCGGTGATGGAACGCAGATAGCCGACGAAGCGAAAACCTTTGCCGCCAAAGTGAGGGACTTTGCAGAATTGGTAGACGAGTTGGGATTGCCGAAGCCTCTAAAGCCTTTGCCTTGGAAAGTCACTTACCACGACCCTTGCCATTTGGCGCATGGACAAGGAATCCGCTTCCAACCCCGCCGATTGATCCAACAAATTCCCGAAGTGCAATTCGTGGAGTTGCCTGAAGCTGATTGGTGTTGCGGAGGTGGTGGGGCTTACAGCCTGCTCCAACCCGAAATGTCCGATGCCGTGTTAGCCCGCAAGATTGCCAACATCAAAGCAACAGGTGCTGAGGTCGTGGTCACTGCCAACATCGTCTGCCTCATGCAATTGTGGTATGGCATCCGCAAGCACAACCTGCCAGTGCGCTTGATGCACCTTGCAGATTTCCTTTGGGCAGCGATCAGTGCTTGATCGTGGTCAACTCAAGAGCTTTGTGGGGCTATATTGGCAACTCTTCCCCAGTCAGTCGTCGGTAGGCTTCCAAGTAGCGTTCTTGGGTCTTCGCCACCACATCTGGTGGCAATTCGGGAGCCGGCGGTTCTTTGTTCCAATCCAAACTCTCCAAGTAGTCGCGGACGAACTGCTTGTCAAAGTTATCCTGTGGTTTGCCCGGAGCGTAGGTGTTGGCGTCCCAGAAGCGAGAACTATCTGGGGTAAGCACCTCGTCAATCAAAATCAGTTCGCCTTCCTCAGTTAGCCCGAACTCGAACTTCGTGTCAGCTAAAATCAGTCCCCGCTCTTCTGCATGCTTTGCGCCGAATAAGTAAAGTAGAATGCTCAACTCCTGCAAGCGGTCAGCAATTTCTTTCCCAACCGTATCGACCACTTGCTCAAAAGTAATGTTTTCGTCGTGTCCCGCCGAGGCTTTGGTGGCAGGGGTGAAAACTGGCTCAGGCAACTTCTCTGCCAACTGCATCCCTGGCGGCAACTTAATGCCGCAAACCTCGCCAGTCCTTTGGTAATCCTTCCATGCTGAGCCGTAGAGGTAGCCCCGAACCACGCACTCAATGGGCACCACTTGGGTTTTGCGCACCAACATGAAGCGGTCCCGCAGCAAGTCTGCATAGGGCTTAAGGGGATCGGGGAGGTCGTCAACCCGCCACGCTAACAAGTGGTTGGGGACGATGTGGCGGGTGCGTTCAAACCAGAACACTGATAAGCGGTTGAGAATGCGCCCCTTGTTAGGAATAGGCGTCGGCAAAACGACATCAAAAGCGCTAATGCGATCCGTAGACACAATCAGCAACTGCCCGTCAACTGTGTAAATATCCCTCACTTTGCCCCGCTTGAGGAGTTGCACTCCTTCACCCTTGAGATTCGTCTCCCGCACAACCATGCTCATCATCTCCTTCGAAGGATATTGTTCGACAGCGTGATAAATAGTGCCAACGCTTTCGGAACCTGTCGAGATGAAGGCAAAGCCGTAGCCTTCTACCCTACAGCGAGCCAAACCCAAAATCTGACCCTCAATGGGAATAGGAGTGCTAATGCTCCTTTGGATTTGAAAGCACAAAAGGATGAACGGTCGTTGCCCGCTATTTTTAGGAACCTACCAAGTGTAACTGTGCGCTTCAGCAGGAAACCACTTCCGCTTCAAGGGCTTCCAAGTAATCAATCTTGGGAAGGGCGAGCCATAAGTTTCGTTGACTTTGACCACAAGGTAGCGGTTGCCGTTGAGTTCACAAGCAGAGATAAGGATACAAGTGACTCCTTCACTATGCCTGTGAGCGACGCTCCTCACGGAACAACGCCGCGAATATGACAGCACACAATAAAGTGATAACGGCAGGGATAGTGAAGACCCATGTGTAGTTGGTGAGGGTTTGGTCGCCGACGGTTGTTGTAAAGATGTCCCGCAACCACCCTGCAAAGAAACCGCCAATCAACAGCCCGAACCCCAGCACAGAGACATTGATGAACGCTTGAGCAGAGGAGCGGATATCCTTAGGTGCCATCATGTCCGTGTAGATAAAAGCGACCACGAAGAAGAAGACATAGCAGAAGCCGTGAAGAGCCAAGGAAGCAACGGAGAGCCAAACAAGCCAAGGAGCAGTTTGGTAACCTGCCCATGTGAGAGCGAAGACAAAATAGCGGATGGGCCACGCCACAATGCCTACAAGGAGGGAGTTGCGAACACCCCACCGCGGAAGAGCATAGGGGAGTAAGAAGGTGATGGTAAAAATCTCAGCGATCTGAGCAATCGTCATCCATGCAGGTAGGTTCTGTTCCGTAATCCCCACAACACGCCCCGCTTCTTGCAGGAAGGGAAAGGTGAGCATATAGTAAAGGCGCAACTCGGTAGCAACCACGAAAGCGATGATGAAGAAGATCAGGTAGTTGCGATCCTTTAGGAGCACTAAGGCTTCCCGAAATGCCAAGGGATCTGCTGCTTCCTTAGCCGGAGGGGTATGAGGGAGAGCAAAAGAGACCAAACCCATCAGAATGGAAAAGGTGCCCGCCAGCACAAAGACATCTATGACTGGCCAATCTGTAGAACCAAAGTTGCTACGGACGAAACTGAGGAGCCAACCTGCTACAATCCAACCAATAGTTCCCCAGACTCGGATAGGACCAAATTGGCGCTGCGGGTCGCGAAGATGATGGAAAGCAATAGAGTTGGTCAGGGCAAGGGTAGGGGCGTAAACAAGGGCGAACACCAACATCAAGGGGAGCATCGTCTCCAACTGTTTCTGTGTGGAAAGGATGAGCAGCACAATGCCACCAATGATGTGGAAGATGCCCAGCGCCACCTGAGCTGGGAGGAGGCGATCAGCAATTTGCCCAGCAGTGAACGGTGCCAAAAGGTTCATAATTGGCAGGGCATTGTAGATGAGAGCAAGGGCGAAGCCGGTGAACTTCAATTTTTCCACGAGGATACCCGAAAGGGGCGGTTCCCATGAGCCCCAAATAGCATACTGGAGGAACATCATCACCGCCAACAGCGGCTGCGAGAACATGACGCCCAGCGCTGTTGCCAACTCCTGCCAACCACCTTGTTCTCTCTCTTCTGCCATCATGACCCACCTCCACAAAAATATTTTGCGGCAATCTGAAGGAAGAGAGCGCTCAAGGGCGCATTATAATTGTTACGATGATGGAAGCACCGATCGAGATGGGAGGTGACGCAACCGATGAGCAAGTGGGTCGTTTACCCCGCAACCGAAGCTGTCCCCGAAGAAGTAGAAGAGTTAGCTGTCCAGATAGAAGCGGACGGGGGCAAAACCTTAGCTATTTACCGCGACCCGTATGGTCACCAGTGGCAAATCTTCGCTTTGCTGCCTTTGCTAAAAGTGCAGCCAACCCCTTTCCAGCGAGACTTATCGCCTCAGCATGTTGGTCGTCTACAAGAAGTTATCCAAGAACTGCACCGGTTCATTGATCCAATCGTGGTCATCCGCACCCCTAACGGCGAATACTGGACACCGAACGGCAACCACCGAAGGGAAGCAATGGTGCAGTTAGGACGGAACATGATCGCCGCAATCGTAATCCCAGACCCCAAAGTAGCATACCAAATCCTCGCTTTGAACACAGAAAAAGCCCACAACCTAAGGGAAAAGGCTCTTGAGGCTATTCGTATGTATCGGGGGTTACTTTCGGAGGATGGGCGCATCAAAGAGAGCGATTATGCATTCCATTTTGAAGAAGCCTATTTCATCACGATGGGGTTGATTTATGAGCAACGAGAGCGGTTTGGCGGATCAGCCTATGTGCCGATCTTGCGCAAGGTGGACACCTTCTTAGACTTGCCGCTGCCCCAAGCTATGCAGGAGCGGCAACGCCGAGCCCGATTGCTGGAAGAAGTAGACGCTTTGGTGGAACCTATTGTGCAAAGCCTTCGGGAACGAGGCATCAACAATCCTTTTCTAAAGCAAGCCGTTGTTTCCAAAGTCAACCCTATTAAACGCAAGCGTGTTGTGGATATCACCTATGACGAAGCATTGGAGCGAATGAAACGAACATTGGAAGGACTTGACCCGTCGTCCATCACCCTGCAGGACTTGGCAGAGATAGACTTTGCTGAGTAGGGGGAATAAGAGGTCATGCTCCTGACACCTCTCTACGAAACGCACATGAAAGAGAAAGCGAAAATGGTGGAATTTGCGGGGTGGCGTTTGCCTTTGCACTATGGAAGCATCTTGGCAGAAGCCCGCACTGTTCGGTCTGGTTGTGGCATGTTTGATGTCAGCCACATGGGACGCTTAGTGGTTAAGGGCACAGAAGCCGCTTTTGCCCTTGATCGCTTGTTAACCCAATCCGTGACTTCCTTAGCTCTTGGACAAGTCCGCTATGGCTTTCTCTGCAACGAACAAGCAGGAATTCTGGACGACCTAACTGTGGCTCGCTTGGATGAGGGCGAATTTTTGCTGGTGGTCAATGCTGCTCGCCGCATCGCAGATAGCGATTGGCTACGCAAGCATCTTCCCCCTTCTGTTTCGCTGACTGATCGCACGATGGAAACCGCTATGTTGGCAGTGCAAGGACCGAAAGCGATGGCTATTGTGGACAAGTTGACTGACGATTGGGGTAAGCCCTCAGAGTTGAAGCGGTTCCGAATAGGTGAATTCCTACTTTACAACATCCCTTGCCTTGTCTCCCGCACAGGCTACACAGGAGAAGACGGGGTAGAACTCATCTGTCCCGCAGAAGCCGCAGAAGCATTGTGGATGGCTCTGCGAATGGAAGGTGCCATTCCCTGTGGCTTAGGAGCCAGAGACATCCTGCGATTGGAAGCAGGTTTTTGCCTTTACGGACATGACCTTGATGAGACTACGACGCCTGCCGAAGCCGATTTGATGCGATTTGTGTCGTTGGACAAGCCTTTTCTCGGACGAGAAGCACTTCTATCCCAGATAAGCCAAGGGGTGCGCCGAAAGAGGGTGGGGCTAAAGCTTTCCTCTCGGTCCACACCTCGTGAGGGCACTCCCGTTTTGGTCAATGGGCAAGAGATTGGTAGGATAACCAGCAGCGTTTTCTCCCCTCATCTAAACACCGCCATTGCAATGGCATATCTCCTCAGCGACTGGGCAGCCACAGGAACGAAGGTGCAAATCCCCATCCGCCACGAGTTAATAGAAGCAGAGGTGGTTGGCTTGCCCTTCCTCACTGCTCACTAAGGAGGGAAGTTCCTTGACAGACATACCCCGTAGCGTTTTTCAAAAACTGGAGCACAAGTATGGCAAGCCAGTTGTGAAGCGGTTGCGTTGGCAGATTACGAACGAAGAACTTGCCATGATCCGCGCCAGCCAGAAAGACGGACGAGCCCACGATGTGACCCTGTTCATCTTTCGACGGAACAAAGTGGCCGTGATCCGCAAACCCAACCACCCACCGGGGGTTTACCGCGCTCCCAGTGGGGCAGTGCGGAGGGGAGAAGAGTTTGAGGCAGGAGTTTTGAGGGAAGCCTACGAAGAAACGGGACTTCAAATAGAGTTGTCCCGCTACCTCTTGCGGGTGCAGGTGACTTTCGTTGCCCCTCTCGGTCAGGTGGACTGGACAACCCATGTGTTCTCTGCAAAAGCCACCAAAGGGCGGCTGCATCCTGTAGACAAGCAAGAAATCCAACGAGCTCGTTGGGTCTCTTTGGAGGACCTCAAAACAAAACTACAAAGCCTCTTGATCGACAGCCAACGACCTTTACTGCGTTATCGGGCGTGGTTGACAGAACAAGTGCTCCAATGCCTAAGGGAAGAAGGAACAGGGTAGGATAAAACAAGCGGGGCAGGGCTATTGTGCCCCCATCCCCGCTCCTCAGTTCAAGTCCAATGCTATTGCCCTTGAGGGGCAGGAGCCTGAGGTTGTTGGGGCATCGGTTTCTGAGGAACCATGTGGCTACCAGGACCGTGAACAGGCATTTGCCCTCCGTCCGTAGCTGGTTTAGGGCGAGTGAGATACACATACGCCCCTACCACAACAACCAACACTACCAAGATGATCACAACTGCCAACCAAGTTGGCACTTCCCGCTGCATACCAGCCACCTCCTTTAATCGTTTCGCCGAAACTTATTTTAGCACGGGCTCATTAGCGTAAGACACCAAAGGCGCCCTTGCAAGTGTATCGTGGTCGGTGATATCAAAAGGCGCCGATATGCAGTGCTATATAGGAAGAAAAATTCGCCCCTAAAGGGGCTGCTACAGGAAATTTTTCAGCTCGTCAGGAAAAGAGCCTTCCAGAGTTGCCGACGACTTCGGCAATGCCAAAGCATCGCTTCAAAGACTCGTCTGACCCGAAGGTGTATCCCTTCCAGAAGACACCTTCGTGCTTTTTGTGTAGACTCCAAAAATCAAGCGTGGTTGGTGGGCTGAAGCTCTTCTTTCACTTCCCAGATTGTAAGGCTGGGGAAGAATCGGAAGAACACCAACATCAGCAAGGTGAAGCCTGCCAACCAACCCGCTGTTATGGACACCTCTACCCACGAAGGAAGGTAATCACCTAATCCCCATGAGAGATAGGGGAAAGCAGCGCTGGGAACGATGATCACATATCGCTCCAACCACATGCCAATGTTGATGATGATGCTGACAATGACCAAGTTGCGGATGGTGCGTAACTTAGGGATCGCCAAGACGATGAACGGGATGGGAAAGCACATGATGAACATCGTCCAAAACAGCCAAGCGTGTTTACCAAAGAATTTGAGTTCCAAAAGGCTCAGTTCCGCCGTCTTCTTGTGATAGAAAGCAAACAGGTGCTCGATGATCATCGCATAGAGCCAGAAACAACAAAGGGCTAAAAGGAATTTAGCACACGCATCAAAATGCTTCTCCGTCAGGTAGGCTTCTAAACGGAAGATTTTGCGGAAAAGAGCCGCAAAGATGATCACGGTTGCAACGCCCGAGTAGATTGCTCCGAGGACGAAGAAGGGGCTGATAATGGTGGAGCCCCAACCCGGCTTCGTCGTCATCCCGAAAACGAAGGAAACATTGGTGTGGACTGAAACAACCAAAGCAAAGAGAAAGCAAGACATCCCAAACATGAGGCGATCAAGGACACGATGCTGCCTTTCTGTGCCAGTCCAACCGAGGGCAAGGATTTGGTAAAGACGCTTGCGCCATGCAGGCTTGTCCGGCAAGCGATCCCGACAGACGGCAATGTCTGGAACCAGCGCTAAGTAGAAATAAAGGCACGAAGTAGTCAAATAGGTGGTAATGCAAATGATGTCCCACAAAATGGGCGAAGTGAAGTGGGGGAATTTGAGGAGATAGAAGCCTATAGTCACTCGTTCAGGGCGACCTACATCCACAATAGGACAAAGAGCGCCAAAGGGCAAACTGAAAACAGTGACGGCTTCCGCGATCCGAGTAAAGGGGCGACGCCACCAAGTATTGGTGAGGCGCAAAATGGAGCTAATTAGCGTCCCTGCGTGGGAGATGCCAATGAAGAAAACGAAGTTGACGATGTAAACACCCCAGAAAACAGGCGTGTTAAGCCCCGTCACTCCTAAGCCGTGTAGGATCTGCCAACCCCATGCCACCAAAGCCCAAAGGAGGATGATCCCCAACAGACCGCAAATTGCCACATACACAGCACTAGGCTTCTGGGTCAGGGGAGCAATTATTTCACCGTCGATATCGGCTTTAGTCTCCACTGCTATCGGTTGAACAACTGCGCTCATAGCTCCACGCCTCCTAACCGTTAGCACTGGTTTTGAGCCCAATAGGCTCCCTGAGGACTATCGCGACTTTAGGTAAGTCACTTTGGGCTTGGTGCCCAAGTCTTCCAGCAAGTGAAAGGATCGGGGACTGTGAGACAACTTAGCGACTTGGCTTTCTGGATCGTCCAAGTCCCCGAAAACAATCGCTCCTGTTGGACACGATGCGACGCAAGCAGGGACATAGTCTTCAGGGCGCAACTCTCGTCCCTCCACCCGAGCCTGTTCCTTTGCCTTTTGGAGGCGGTGGTTGCAAAAGGAACACTTTTCCACCACCCCTTTGTCACGAGGCTCCACATCTGGGTTGAGGGATTTTACCAGTTGCCCTGGCCACTGAGGTTTCCACCAGTTGAACCACTTGATGGTGTAAGGGCAGGCATTGACGCAATAGCGGCAACCAATGCAACGCCAATTGATTTGCGCCACGATGCCTTCAGGGTTTTTGTAGGTAGCCGAAACGGGACAAACATAGGTGCACGGGGGACGGTCACAGTGTTGGCACATCATTGGGAGCAACTGTGCCTTCAAGTAAGGGTATTCACCCTCCACTTGGGGCAACATTTGAAGCCACCGAATAATCCGCCCCATTGCAGCCTCTTCTGGACTTCCAAGGGCAACATTGTTCTCCGTTGCGCAAGCAACCACACATGCTTGGCACAAGGAACACTTGTCTAAGTCTATCACCATTCCCCATTGGGGCATTGTTCAAACCCTCCTTATGCGCACCTTTTGCAAGTGGAACAAAGGTAGACCGGTTGCCTCATCTTGCCGCAAAGCAAGTAACTCCATTGGGTTGCCACCTTCTCTTTGGGCAAAACGACCCATTCGGTGTCCTACTCCAATGGGTAGGCAGACAGCATCAGGAGGCACCCCCTCATAAAGAGCCACACGCGCTTCAATGGAACCCGCTTCGCTCTCAATAACCACCAAGTCTTTCTCACGCAACCCCAGTCGCTTAGCGGTCTCAGGATTCATCTCCACATAGGTCGTCCACCATTGGCGAACATGGGGTCCAACGGTTGTGATCAGGTAGGGCAAATGAGCCCCTTCGCCGTGAGGGAAAGCAATCGGGGTGTCAAGGAGCAAGTAGAAGTCCCCGTCGCCAAAGGTCGGCTCCGTCCATTGGAACGGTGAAGGGAAAGAGAACCGAACGATTTGAGGATTGAAATTGTTCACGCGGCAACAAGAAACTAAATTGTCCGCAGCCTCCTCGAGGCTCTTCCACGGGAATTCTTTCTCCTTCCCCAGCAACTGGAGAACCTCAAAAGCGAATTGATCAGGCGCTATAAGGTCTTCGTCACGGACAGCCGCTTCCACAACTACTTTTTCCAAGCGCAGCCGTTCACCTTCTTTGACCACCCGCTGGTAAATGTCTCGCCGTTCCGCCGGTAAGGCTAAGGGCAAGACGATGTCCGCCCACTCAGTGGTCTCATTGCGGATACCGGAAAGACAAACCACAAGAGAGGCTTTGGACAGTGCTCTCTTCCAACGCTCTGGGTTAGGGCTGGTAAAGACCGGATTAACTCCAGCCAAAATCACGACCTCTACTTCGCCGTCCTCAATAGCAACAGGTAGGTCCTCAACGCTTAGTGGCTCTTCTTGTTGTCCCAAAGGAAGTTCCTCTTGACAATACACCAACATCCCACCAGGTTTGTTGACACTGCCGAGCAAGGCAGCGAGGGACACAACCGCTTGCTGATCCTGCAGCCGACCCCGCCAAATCAGACATAGGCAAGGTTTGTTTTCTGCCAGTTGCCGAGCCAACTTTTTGATCTTCTCGGGAGAAACCCCTGTTTGTTCTTGGGTTCGGGCAGGATCATACCGCTGAAGGGATTGGACAAAAGCGCTAAATCCATCCAGTTGTTCGGCTTCCTTATCGTGCCAGTTTTCCTTCACGATCACATGAGCGAGGCTAAGGGCAACGAGGGCTTCGTAGCCAGGGCGGCAAGCAATCCATTCGTCCGACCGCATCCCAGTGATACCAAGGCGAGGACCAACAAACCAAAGGGGGGTGTTGCGCTGACGCAACAGGCCGAAAGCCCGTTGGGCTTCCGCAGGAGCTTCAAACCCCTGCAACCAATCCCAACCGAAGGAAATCACCCCTTTGGTCCGCTCAAAGTCGTAAAAGCAATGGCGCCAGCCTGTGCCCAACTTGAACGCATCTAAGGGACCTTGAGTTAGCGGCCATTCGTAGGTGAAAACATACGACCATTGCAATTGCTTACCGACAGCTTTGAGCAAGCTAAAAGACAAACCACCGTCATCCTTAACAACCAAAGCCACTTTGTCCTTAGCAGATTGGAGGGCTCGAGCAATTAGCTGCATTGCTTCCGAACGACCAAGGGCTTCAAAAGCCCCTTTCCCCTTCTCACCAGTTCTTCGCAGAGGAAAGAAAAGCCTATCGGGATGATAAATCTCTTGTGGGATCGCATATGCCCTCGGACAGGGTTTGAGGGCAAGAGGATCGTTAGAAGCAGGACGCACCCCGACGATATCCTCCCCAACCCGCCGGAGCAAAACAAAGCAAGGGTTTCGGCAGGCGCCACAGACCGAGAGGACAAACTCTTCGGGTTCGTGCCGATGAGGGACCTCCCCAACCACTAACTCATCAAATGCCTGCGGACCTCCAGGAAATAGCCGAGGTATCTGTCCAGCGGCGACCCCTGCTCCAATCG
>VAPR01000814.1_pt1 | contig 18161 bp, 13 predicted proteins | sample 3380701 | NCBI WGS metagenome assembly VAPR01 (sample SAMN11536904, study PRJNA540576) | hot springs metagenome | isolation source: hot spring wet sediment | place: Spain: Lobios | collected 2014-01 | reverse complement strand
GGCCATGCCCACGACCACGTCTACGGTGGTGGGCATGACCCCGGCCCGGTTCGTCAGTTCGGCAAAGAACAGCAGCTGGTAGGCCACCACCCCCACGCCCGAAGGCACCGGCTCCTAAGGCCGGCGCGTCTGCCAGTTCCGCCACTCTCGCTCCTGGTTCCTTTGGAGCGTTCTGCGACTCGGAATAGGATCTCCGCCCCCAAGGATCAGCTCACTATAGATTGTCGGGCTTTCCTCCTGGTTCTGGGAATTCTTTCGGAATTCTCGGTCCCGTTCCGGCCCTCCCAAAAAATGTCGTACCCCCTGCGTATACTCACATCGACGGGCGAAGCAGCCAGGCTGGTCTGTCTATCCTTCGCGGAAGACATTTGCACCTTTTGTCTTAGTGCGATGTCTTCCCGTAAGCGGACTTGTCTTTGGACTGGAGGTACGGATGGATAATTTGTCGATCGACGCTGTTTCTGCAGCCGTCAGCGGTTCTGCGGCTGCCTTTCGATGCCGACGAAAGCTGCAACCTGCCGGGGGACCCGGAGACAAAGTGTTCCCCCCGACTTTTGCGGGCGCCGTTTACGCAATCGAAGAACGCAGACTGCCGGGTCGCGAGGAGCCGGTCCGCTGCGTTGTGCTAGACACCGTTCAGAGTCAAGCGAACAGAATGGAGCTTGCTCTCCAAGAAGCTGTTGATTCAGGCGAGATAAAGCTTCCCCTGGTGATCTCGGACTTCTCGGACTTCGATCCGACCGGAGATATCGAAGCCGATGAGAGCAGTGGAAGGCTGATTGAGAAGGTAGGCCAAATTACCAGCTTGGAGGCACCTCACAGGATCGCCGACGCGATCTTTCGCGATTCCGTGCTTGACGGGATAAAGTTTCGTAAGTCCGAACGGGGAAAGGCGCTAAATACCATAGGTCTCTCCAATGCCACTCCGCTCTTCGAGCTGTGTCCTACGGCGCTGATCTTCGGAATGTGGGATTCCACCGGTCCGAAAGGAGGGCTTGGCGCGAAGTTCGAAAGGGCCATCGTCTCGGAGATAGTAGGTATCGGTGCGCAGTGGGAAGAGAACTACAAAAGTCGTGGCGTTCGAAGAGATCCACTTGAGATCTCCAAAAACGTTTCCGTGTTGCAAGACGATGACAAGTCTCTCTTGAAGGTGGCGGACGATGCCACAAACCCCGGTGCAATAAGGCCTTCGGAGCTCAACCATTCCAGCGTTCCCTTCGAGATTCCGAACAGCGGTGTCACGATCGAGTACGCGGAACAGACCACAACACTGTCTCTCATCTGCCTGAGACACTTGCGATTTCCCGTCGACAAACGACTGGATCCCGCAATTGACAACGCCGCCCGTACGGTACTAACCGCCCTGGGCCTCCTTGCTGCGACTTTAGCCTTTGAAGCCGGGACGGATCTCCGTTCCCGATGCTTGCTCTGGCCCGATGGTCCAATGACCTGGGAGCTACTCGATTATCCGGGAGAGCCGCCGAAAACGTATCGCCTCTCGAAAGAGGATGCACTGTCTCTCTTCAGGTCGGCTGTCGACAGGGCGCGCTCGGTTGGGCTGCCATGGCCCGAAGAACCACTAGTGCTCAAGCCTTCTGATGAGCTTGTCAAGCTAGTACGCCTAAGCCAACTGGAGATTGCAAAGAAAGGGGAGGCAACTGAGTGAGATGTTTGCTCTCGGCATTAAGTATCTGAACGGGTTTGTAGCGGCAGCTGAACATGATGCGCGCGACCTTCCTGAGTGGCCGCCTCATCCGGCAAGGGTCTTTATGGCGCTAGCTGCCGCGTATTTTGAGACGAGGGGACAAGACGAGGACGAGCGAGGAGCACTTGAGTGGCTGGAGTCTCTCCCGCCACCCCAGTTGAAGACGCCGGAGGCTGTTTCGCGTGCTGTGGTCACTCAATACGTTCCGGTCAACGATAAAGCTGGGGAAAAACAAAAACCACCCACCGCCATCATTCAGAGTCTTCCCCAGCTCACTCGCGATCGTCAGCCGAGAACCTTCGCGCGCTTGTGGGTCGCCGATGAAAGGGCATATCTGGTGTGGCCAAGTGCCGATCCTCAAGATCGGCTCGCCGCTCTGCAGTCGCTGTGTGCCAAGGTGACTCGGATCGGGCACTCGAGCTCCCTGGTCCAGATGTGGGTTGCCAAGCCCGAGGAGGTGTCAGAAGTGAACTGGATTCCCAGCGACGAAGGCGGAGAACGGTATCTCAGGGTCACGAGCCCAGGAACACTCGACGAGCTGGAGTTCTGTTACAGATACGACGCGGTAGAAAGGTACGGGTCTCTTGTCGTAACTGCGGAAACCGATACTGGCCGGGATGCAAAGGAAGCGCGAAAGCTAATCAAGAGAGAGTTTGGAAATCGTCCTCCGCAGCGTCTTCGGCCGCGCATCTCTTCTTATCAGGGTTACGTTCGTGTAACTCCACAAGTTGAGCCTTCCGGTGCGGCGGTCGGAGTTTTCAGTCCGAATCTTGTGATATTCGGCCTCGAGAGGCGTAGCGGGCCGTTTTTTGCGCTTGGTTTGGAATCGACCCTGGCCGTGATTCAGCGATGGCGGGAGGCGATACTGAGCTACTCCAACGGTTTACCGGAAAGAATTCGTGGGATCATCAGCGGACACGATCCCGACGGCGAGAAGCTTCAAGAGCCGCATCTTGCCTTGTTCCCTCTCTCCTTTGTAGGCCATCCGCACGCGGACGGACACCTTGTGGGACTAGCTGCTGCTATGCCTGCTGCGCTTAGCAACGAAGCGCGCGCAATGGTGCTGCGCACTATCGGCAGGGTGAGGGAGTTGAAACTTGGAAGACTTGGAGTGTGGGGACTCGTACGGGATGTGGGCGACAGGCCTGCCTGGAATCTCCGTGCTCAGGCATGGGTGGGTGGTTCAGAGGGCGCCACTAAATGGGCCACCGTAACGCCAGTGGTTTTCGATCGTCATCCGAAGGACAAAGACGCCGCTGCTTATCAGGCTGAGTTAGCGGAGATGATCGCTACAGCCTGCACTGCCGTCGGATTGCCTAAGCCCTCAAACGTCGTAGTAAGTAAAGTTTCCCGTCATCTAGGATGTCCTCCTTCGTATGCGTTTTCGCGCATGCGCCGCAAGGACGGAAGCGAGCGGCGCCACATGCATGCAATCTTGTCCTTCGATGAGCCCGTGCGCGGCCCGGTTCTGATAGGAGCGGGACGATACAGGGGCTACGGCGTCTGTCGACCCGTTCTTTCCGGGGCAGGGGAGTAACCATGAGTGAGCTGCGCACCTCACCTGCTCCAAGCATCGAGTCTTTTCCGACGAAGAGACTGCGATCGAGTCGCGCTAGCAAAGAGCTCACAAGCATCAGTCTTGGTGTCCAGGTCGTCACGCCGATCTTAGGAGGTTCGGCTCAGCCGCGCGAGGTGGACGAAGTCGATGTGATTCGAGTACCGACAATAAGGGGGCACCTCAGGTTCTGGTGGCGCGCTCTCTACGGCCATCAATTCTCGACGCCGGGGGAGCTTTTTAGGGAAGAAAGCGGATTGTGGGGCACGGCGGCTGGGGACGAAGGTGGTCGCTCCGCTGTGGAGTTGTCGGTGTGGGTCGACAGGCGGAGCTTGTCACGCGACTTGAGTGATATCAAGCCCGAAAGCACAACGGGCGCGTATGCGCTCTGGCCGGCAAGGGCTGAGCGCGGGGGCAAGTCAGCGGCGCCGCGATACGAGCCAGGCCTTTATTTTTCTGTACAGATCGTCGTACCGGAAGCCTACGAGGCTATCGTTTCCAACTCTCTCAGGGCGTGGATTCTTTTTGGTGGGTACGGCTCGCGGACACGTCGGGGATTGGGAAGTCTTACCGTCGTCGAACAATCGGACAAGTGGCTTCCCGGAGCCGCAAGCCGGGATGAGTTCGAGCGGCTATTCGGCTGGGACATTTTCTCTCCTGACGAAGGCCAATTAACTCCCACCGACATGCCGGTGCTTGCGGGATCCTGGCTAGGGGTCGGCTTACCGGTCCCCGATGCTACCCAAGCGTGGACGACGGCACTCGGATGGCTCGAAAAGTTCCGCCAAGGGACCGAGGGTAGACCCGGCGAACGCGCTCGCGAACCTGGGACTACTAAAAAATATAAGCGTCACCGCCCGTCGGTTTCGAATTGGCCTGAAGCCGACAAGATTCGTCATCTTCTCTCACGCGAACCCAGCTCTCACTGTCCGCGCCACAACGAGACGCCTGTCTGGCCGCGCGCTGGTTTCGGCTTGCCGATAATTGGTCGGTTCGAGACCAGAGGTCGACGTCGTGACGAAGAATATCAAGAGCCGGGCCCTTTTGAGCTCCGATGGCGTTCTATGCGAGATGCGGGGGGTGAAGAGCACGACAGGCTGGCGAGTCCGCTTATTGTAAAGGCTCTCCCTCTTGCCGGTGGGAACTACGTCCCCTGCGCTCTCTGGTTGAATCGGCGCTACCCGGAAGGAGAGGTGTACCTGAAGGGAGTGGAGAATTCGGGTGCCCCCTTCGATCTGCTGGTAGCACCCGGAGACTCGCCACGGTTCTCGGCGCTCGAGGGCAAGGCATCGCTTCGGGAGGCCTTCATGGATTGGCTCAAAGATAGGTATTCGATCGATAGGATCGCCCCCCAACCATGAATGCGCATCTACTTGCAATCGCTCTAGGACCCGTTCAAGAGTTCATCGCTCAGGCTCGCCGAACTCGCGATCTCTGGTTCGGCAGCCATCTGCTTTCCGAGTTAGCGAGAGCTGCAGCAAAAGAACTCGTCAAAGGTGGTGCGCAGCTGATCTTTCCTTCACTGAACCACGGCGACCCTGAGCTCCTCCCTTGTTTGGGCACGCTAAGGCCCAACGGAGAGCCGCCGCACAACATTTCCAACAAATTGCTAGCTGAGGTCCCAGCAGGAGTAGATCCCGCGCAGCTTGCGCGGGCAGTGCGGGAAGCTATCGCCGCGTTCTGGCGCGACCAGATCGCTGCCGATGTCAAAACGAGGTGTCGGGGGCTACTCGCGGACGGCATCGATCAAACATGGCAGGAGCAAATTGACTCCTTTGTTGAATTCACGGCTGCGTGGGCACCGTTGGACAGCTACCAGGCGGCGTTGAACCGTGTAGAAGCAGCGATAGCAGCTCGCAAGAATCTTCGAGAATTTTCCCAGTGGGTAAACCAGCGCGAAGGCGTACCAAAGTCGAGTCTCGACGGCGCAAGGGAAAGCGTGCTTGCGGAGCCGGATAAAAGGGATCCAGATCTCGTAAAGAGATACCGCATAGCAGAGGGAGAGCAGCTCGATGCCGTAGGGCTTGTAAAGCGGGCAGGAGGCGACCCGAAGCAGTTCGTGCCGGTCATCAATGTGGCCCTATCGTCTTGGCTTGCTACTGCTGCCGAGTTAATACCAGACAAGCTGGAAGCAGCGAAGAAAGCTTCTGCGCAAATCGGGCTTGGACGGGTCTATCGCCGAGATCTTCCCTGCGCCGCTGTATTCCCCTATGACGCGTCGATATTCCTGCCGAGCAGGTGGGAGCCGGTATTTCAGGAACAGGGTCTGGCGGGAGATCCCCACGAATGGGGTCGCGAGGTCGTGCGGCCCATTCTGCAGACACTCGGCGATCCATACCCGTATGTCGCTTGTCTAGTCGCCGACGGCGACCGCATGGGGAAAACGCTGCAAGCGCTGGACTCCCCGGATAAGCATAGGCGGTTTTCGGCCGCTGTAGCCGAGTTCGCTTCCAAAGCGCGCGAGATCGTCGAGCGGAAGCACTCTGGCGTACTCATCTACTCAGGCGGAGACGACGTGCTCGCTTTCGTTCCTCTTCGTGATTCGCTGGGTTGTGCTGAAACTCTGCGTCTGGCTTTCGGTGACGTTATGCAAAGGGCGTCCGGTATATGTGGCTTGTCTGAGGATTCGCGACCCACTCTGTCGGTAGGAATCGGTGTCGGCCATGTCTTGGAAAGCATGGGGCATCTGCTAGAGCTCGGCCGTGCTGCCGAAAGGGAAGCTAAGAAACACCGGAACTCGCTTGCAGTCGTTGTGGAGAAACGGTCTGGTGGGAAGCGTGTTTGGAGCGCTTCTTGGGAGGAGGATCCTGTAGGACGCCTTATAGGCGACATCGATGTTCTCAGCAGACATCTCTCGACTCGAAAAGTGTACGAGCTTGCTGCAATCTTGCGAGGGTTGCCCGACAAGCACATCTCGGATCCTAAAAGCGAGTGGGTCGAGGTGCTTTGCCAAGAAGTCCGACGATCCCTCTCTCGCGTAGGCGAGGCTCGTGTGGAGCCAGACGCGGTAGGCCTTCATCTCGACGAAGAGAGGACTTACGAAAAGCTACACGAGAGAGTCTCGGGCTGGGTGAACAGGATGTTGATCGCCATGGTAATTGCTCGGGGCATCCCGAATCGGCATTCCGAAGCCTGATCAAAAGAGGAGGCCTAGAAGCAATGTCGAAGGTATTCATTGCTCTCCTTCCACGGGACGGATTGTTCTGCAAGGATGCTCGTGGTTGGCACACGAGTGCATCGGGCCGGGGCTACTCGGTCGATTGGCCGTGGCCGTCCACTTTGCTGGGGGCGATTCGAACCGCTTGGGGACGCATGGAGGAACAAGATTCCGGGATCCGGTTCGGTGCTCTCGATTGGCTGAATAAGACTGCGCATATAACTCTCGGTCGCACGTTGACTTTGAGGCGGCCTCATGACGCCCTTTGGTCTCAAGAGCATCGTGTATGGCCAGTTCCAGCGGACACTCTCTGGCTGGAAGGGGATGGCGGGATTCAAGGGCTGGATCCCGTGCCGGCCGACGTCCACACCTTAGGCCGTGACGACGACCCAGCCCGAGAAGCGCTTTGGCGTCCAAGAATCGACGCTACAGCCAAAGCGATCAGCAGGCCTCGCTGGTGGGGCGAAGCGGAGTTCATGATGTGGCTTCAAGAAACTCTCCCGAAAGTCAAGCGCACATCTGATTGCCCGCAAATCGAGCGCCGCATTCAGGTCCACGTAGGAATTCGGGACGATATCCAAACTGCCGATGAAGGGGTGTTGTTTTCCCATGACGTTCTCGAAACCCTCGAACGCAAAGCCGAGTGGGCTGTCGGGATCGAAATTGAATGTCCTTCTAACCTGAAATCTCCAATAGCAACAGTTGGGTCCGATTCACGGATCGCGCAAGTCGAAAATCTCTCCCCATCTATTTTCGAGCCGCCACCCGATCTGATTGCACGCTTCAACGAAGAGAGCCCTGGGTTACGCCTTGTGACGGTGACGCCTGCCTGTTTCAGGCGAGGCTGGCTGCCTGATGGCTTGGAGCCATCAGAAGGTGAATACCGGGGTTTCTTACCCGGTGTCGAAGGGGAGGTGGTTCTCAGGGCAGCGTTTGTTCCTCGGCCAATGCATATTTCGGGATGGGACATGGCTGCCAATGGGGGCAGGGGGGCACCGAAACCCACCAGACGGATGGTAGCTCCCGGGGCCGTTTATTTCTTCGAACGGGTAGGAGGCCGTCCGTTCGGCCAAGCCGAGGCTCGGCTCCTTTGGATGGCGCAAATCGGCCAATACACAGAGGAAGGCTTCGGATGTGTAGTTCCGGGTATTTGGACCCCTAGAGGAGGCGACTGATGAAAGTAAAGCCTTTTCTAATACATTCACTTTCACCGCTTCATGCCGGCACTGGACAGGCGGCAGAAATCATTGATCTCCCCATTGCTCGCATGAAAGCTACCGGTATCCCATTTGTTCCTGGGTCCACCATAAAGGGCGTGTTGCGAGACGCCCGCGAAACCAACGGGGATTTGGAGCGAGTTGAGGCTGTCTTTGGTCCCGCGGACGACCCGGCGGCTCATGCCGGTGCGCTTGTTGTAAGTGATGCTCGCCTGCTCGCATTACCGGTGCGGAGTTTCAGGGGCACTTTCATGTGGGCTACCTCTCCTTTGCTTTTGACGTTGGCGAAGCGCGATCTCAAGGGATCGGTGGCCCAGTTGCCGGTTCCTACGGTCGAGGGAAGGCGATGCTTGTGCACCGAATCGAGCGTCTGTGCTCACGACGGACGGATATTCCTGGAGGATATCGATATTGCGGCTGAGCGATCTGAGGAGGCTACGAAGTGGGCCGAGTTTTTGTCGCCGATTGTCTCGGATACCGAGGACATATTCACCAAACGCTTCGGAATAGTGGACGACGAGACAATGGCGTTTCTCTGGGAAACAGCGACACAGGTCGATGCTCGAGTTCGCCTGGATCCAGATACCCGCACTGTGGCAAGCGGTGCGCTCTGGCTAGAGGAATCACTGCCGTCTGAGACTCTGCTGGTGGGAATCCTTGCTGCAGACCAAAGCAGGCGCCCGGGAATTCGGATGAGCTCCGATGAAGTGTTGGATTTTGCTCTGCCCGAAGAAGAAGTGCTCCAACTGGGCGGCAAAGCTACTATAGGCAGAGGTCGCTGCAAAGTCATACCGCTGTAGCGGTTCGTTACTTACGGAGGGATTCGCTATGGCAAGCAGTCCTGATCAGCCACAGGAGAGAGCGAGCGGTGAAGGCAGCACCGTCCTCATTCGGGATCAACGCAGGGCACTCCATGCATACCGAGTGGTGAGAAGCGTTCCGTCAGAAAAACAGGCCGACTATGCGATAGCTGTAAACGATCTCGGTGCGAACATCTTGCGCAGCGGGCTATGCGCTGCAATTGCTGCATTGCAACGGATGGGCGAGAGATCGCGTCTTGTGCTCGAGCATCTCGCAAGCGCTGAGATTCCTGGCCTCGAGGGTTGCAGAGCCGAGGAGCTCCCAGAGCGTATCCAGCAGCTCGACGCTGACGCCTACATGCTAGCGACCCGGGAGGCTCTTCAATTAGCGACGTGGCTCAAGAGAGCTGTGCAGGCGGCTTTCAAGGAGGCTTGAGGGTGCGGTCGGCCCTTGTATCCTGCTTCGAACAGGTGGGCGTGCCTGATCACGTAGCCCTCGCCTATGACGCGTGGGCGCCAGTTAGTCCTGCTGACGGGAAAGTTCCCGACGATGAGCGACAAGGCTGGCTTGCAAAACTTGCCGACATCGCTGTCTTCCCTGACTACCGCCGGAGCTATGAGCGTTGGAAGAAAAGCTTTAGAGCACCTGGGGACCGCGTCTTCGAGTTGACGCTCGCATCGCGACTGTTGGTCGGGATGGGAAACTCCAGCGCAACCGATGTGGGCCTTACGGTGCATCATACCTGGGGAGTCCCGGTTATACCGGGGACCTCTCTTAAGGGTCTTCTAGCTCACTACGTAGATGCGGTCTACGGACCTGACGAGCCCGATCGACCACCTTGGGAGAGCTCGGCAGAGAAACAAGAGAGGGCTCGCTATCAGGGAGTTATTTGGCATGGCAGGCGCATCTACTGCGGGCCGGGTGAAATTTACAGACATTTGTTCGGAGCGCCGGACGCCGATCTTGACGAGCACATGCGCACACACGGTCTCGATGCCGGTGCATCGCGGGGACTCGTCGTCTTTCACGACGCTCTCTATGTGCCTAGCAGTGCTCCAGATGACAAGCCCTATGTGCCGGACGTCGTAACGGTCCATCAGAAAAGCTATTACGACTGCCAGGGGCGAAATTTCCCCAATGACTATGAAAACCCCAATCCGATCTCGTTCCTCACCGTCAGGCCGGGCACTAGGTTTCTCTTCGCGGTTTCGGGACCTACTGACTGGACTAAGGTCGCAGAGCACTTATTAGTGGAGGCTCTTCGGGAGTGGGGAATCGGGGGAAAGACTTCCAGCGGGTACGGTCGGTTTTTACCCCAGTCCGATGTCTCGGTTGTGCGGACCCGACCTAGGTCAGTCGGCTCGTCGGCTATACCAAAATCCGGAGACCGAGTGGAAGTGGTCCTCCTCGAAGAGCGCACCAAGAAAGGGGGCTGGCTGGCCCTTCATGAGGGTTCGCAACTCGCCGGGCCTATCCAGAACTCTGCCGACGTTCCTGCCGAAGCAAAGCCCGGAGACAAGGTCGAAGTCGTCGTCGCTTATGCAACACCCAGAGATATTGCATTCCGCTATCCCAAAGACGATCTTGACCGGTCCTCGCAGCAACCTAAAAAGAAAGGAGGTGACAGGCGATGACGAAGGAAGTATTCCTCATCTGCACGGTCGGAGGCACACCCGAACCAGTCGTCTACTCCATCAAAGAGTGGAGGCCGGAGAAGATCGTATTTGTCGCTTCTGATAAGACCAAGGGAGATGTGAAGGAAAAAATTGTACCTTGCCTGAAGGAAAAAGGTTTCGATATAGACCGTGGTCGATACGACCTATTGGAGCTGAGTGATCCCGAGAATCTCGAGGCTTGTATCGAGGATATGAGCCAGTTGACCACGGACGTCCATCGTTGGATAGAGGGCGGCGAGGGCTCCGAAGTAGTTGTCGATTTCACCGGCGGTACGAAGTGTATGAGTGCCGCGCTGGTTCTTGTTGCTCGGCGTTGGCCTTGCACTTTTTCTTATGTCGGAGGAAAAAGCAGGACAAAAGAGGGTATAGGGGTCGTGATCTCCGGCCAGGAAAGGGCAATCTACCAGACCAACCCGTGGAGTGCATTGGGATACCAAGATCTCGAAGAGTTCACCATCCTTTTCGATCAGGGTGCTTTTTGCCAGGCAGCCAAGGTCGCTAGTCGGACCTATCGCAATCTCCCGAAAGAAGATAAGCCCAGGAAAGATGGGTTCGCTGCTCTGGAGAAACTCGCAAAAGCATTCGATGCTTGGGAACGTTTTGCTCACAAGAAAGCTAGAGATTGCTTTCGTGAGGTGCTTGGTATGGAGAACCACCTGAAGTCGGTTCTAGGAGCCGACACCACGAAAGATCTCAAGACGCAGATCGAGAATTTACTCCGCACGCTGGATTCGTTGGTCCGTGCTGAGAAACCTAGTAAGGAGCTGATAAAAGACTTACTGGCCAATGCATATCGCCGTGCTGGCGAAGGCAAATACGACGATGCAGTGGCCAGGCTGTATAGGTCCATCGAGGCCTTGGCTCAGTTGAGGCTGAAAGAAAAATACGGGATCGATACTGCAAGTGTCCCGTCCCAGCGGGTGCATAGAGCAGAAAACTCAAAGACCGTCTCTATTGGCCTTCGGGATGCTTACAGTCTCCTGAAGGAAGAAGGTGATCCACTCGGCGAACGGTTTGCTTCCTTAGGACTCGCCGACCACACTACGTCCCCTTTGCAGATACGGAACAACTCGATTCTTGCGCATGGTTTCGAGCCTGTTTCGGAGGATGCGTTCGAGGCGTTGTGGCAGAAGGCGTTCGATCTCGCAGAGCTAGAAGGCATCTCGAAAAAAGACCTTCCGCAATTCCCTAAGCCCGGCAACCGGGCAGCAGCCAATAGGTAGCTGGCGGGACGAGCACTCCTCGAGGGAGAGGCGATGGTTGGATTCGAAGAAGTGTTCGAAGCGCTTTGGGGGTACCGGCCTTTTCCGTGGCAGGTCATGCTAGCCGAGCGGGTAGTCGAGCAGGGGTGGCCCCGGGCCATCGATCTTCCTACAGCTGCGGGAAAAACAGCGTGCCTGGACATCGCGATCTACGCACTGGCGAATCAGGCTGATCTTCCTCTAGTGGAGAGGACCGCGCCTCGCAGAACGTGGTTCGTTGTGGATCGTAGGATCATCGTCGACGAAGCCTTCGAACGGGCTCGCAGAATCGCGGAGAAACTCAACCAAGCACATACAGGACCGCTCAAGGAACTGGCAGATCGCCTACGAAAGGTTTCTGGGACCCAAAGAGCCCTCGCGGTGGGGCGTTTGCGGGGAGGCATTTTGCACGATGACGGCTGGGCCAGGATTCCTTCTCAGCCGGCGATCATTACCTCGACAGTTGATCAAGTAGGTTCGCAGATTCTATTCCGGGGATACGGCTACAACTTGCGAAGAGCTTCGATGATGGCAGGCCTTGCGGCAAATGACAGCTTGATCATTTTGGACGAGGCCCACTGCGCGAGACCGTTCATGCAAACCCTCGATGCTGTCAGCCGTTACCGCGGTACCGGGTGGGCAGAGGAGCCAATCAGAACGCCGTTCTCTTGCGTGGTGATGTCGGCAACACTGGCGGATGTAGTCGATTCGCGCTCTGTCTTTCCGGGCGCGTTGCGAGATCAAGCGCTGGACGATCCAGAGCTGAAGAAGCGCTTTCGTACCTCTAAGCCGGCCGAGCTTTGCGTCGTGAGCCAGACCAAAAAGGAGGAGAAAGAGGAAAAAGAGAAAGGCCAAAAAGAGGACCCGCTTGTAGCAGAGGCAGTGGAGCGGGCAAGGTGGTTCGTCACAGAAGAAGGAAAACGGCGTGTGGCAGTGATGGTAAACCGAGTGCGCACTGCCACCGAGGTGGCAAACCGTCTTAGAACTGCTCTGGCCCACGAGGTCGTAACAATTCTTTTCACCGGAAGGATCCGGCCGTTCGATCGCGACCTCCTGGTCGAACACTGGAGCAAGTATCTGAGGGCAAGAAATCCGGAGGACCCCGAACTCCCCATCGTCGTCGTTGCCACACAATGTCTCGAAGTCGGAGCCGATTTCAGTTTCGATGCTTTGATTACAGAATGTGCAAGCCTTGATGCCCTCAGGCAGCGCTTTGGTCGGCTGGCACGCATGGGAGCGGAACATCCTGCTCCTGCTGCGATTCTCGTGCGACGATCGGATGTCGCACCGAAGCGTACTGACCCCATCTACGGCCCGGCTGTCGCCAAAACTTGGGAATGGCTGAACTCAGCCGCTACTCCCCAAGGAAAGAAAAGTTTTGTGATCGATATGGGAGTAGAGGCATTGGAGAAGTTGGTCGCTGCTGAAGCGGAGTCACTCGAGCTTCTTCCTCCCAGAAGCGATGCGGCGGTCCTATTTCCTGCCCATCTAGATCTGCTGTGTCAGACTTCTCCGCCCCCTCACCCCGAGCCGAATATTTCGTTGTTCCTGCATGGAAGGTCTGGTGCCCCGGAGGTCTCTGTTGTCTGGAGAGCCGACCTCGCCTCAGGCTACCAAGATCAGTGGATCGAAGCAGTAGCTATGTGCCCGCCGGTGAGCGGGGAGATGCTACAGGTCCCACTCTGGAGAGCACTGAGATGGCTGGCTGCCCAATCAGGAGTGGACGACGGACCGGACATCGAAGGGATTCCCGGCGAAGACGAGGTCTCTGTCAAGGAACAAATAAGAGCCTGTGTGATTTGGCGGGGTCGCGATCGTTCCACAGTCGCAAGGAATCTATCCGACATCGCGCCTGGGGACGTCCTAGTCGTCCCGGAAGCGTACGGCATCGACCAGCTCGGACAGGCTCTACGCGAAAGGGCTTTGGGATCCAACGGGTTGGACATCTGGGAGTCCGCTTGTGAGGCTGCCGGGCATCCGCCGGCTGTGCGCATAAATCAAGCCGTGCTCGGGCCGTGGCTCGATTGTCCGCCTCTCAAGGATCTCGTTGCGCTGGCTTCGGCGCCGGATATTGATCGTTCGTCGATTGCGGAAGCCGTCGAAGCCGTGCTCGGATACGCGTGCACAAGCGAGGAAGATCCATCGCCTCCTCCGGAATGGTGGTTGGATCTGTTGGAGCGAGCTGCCCATGGTCGGATTGAACAGCACCCTACCGGAGGCATAGTTATTACGTCGCGTCGGCCGACAACTAAGCCGGCTGCCGAAACCGATGTCTTCGCGGACGATGACGATCTCACCTCCATCGCCGATCACGAGATATCTCTCGAGGAACACTCGAAGCTTGTCTCTCGTACTGCACGAAAAATGGCATCGCTATGTCTTCCCGATCGTTTTCAAGAGCCCATGGCGCTGGCTGCACTCTGGCACGATGCAGGAAAGATCGATCCGCGCTTTCAGATTCTGCTTCACCGGGGAGACGAGATTGCTGCTTACTCAGCCTCGGCCCCCTTGGCTAAATCTTCTCGGATGACCGTCTCCGCCGCACGCAGGCGTGCGATCAGAGAGGCGAGCGGATTGCCGGAAGGCTTTCGCCATGAAATGCTTTCGTTGGACCTCGCAAAACGTTTTCTGAAGATTCCCGAAGATAGAGATGTTTTCGATCTGGTCCTGCATCTCATAGCTTCTCACCACGGCTACGCACGACCTTTTGCTCCTGTGGCGGTCGATCGGGATCCTCCTCATATCGATGGCGCTTTGGCCGGCACGTCTCTCAAGCTGAGTGCCGAGGAACGGGCGTCGATCGCTCCCGCACATAGGGCGGACTCAGGAATAGCGGAGAGGTTCTGGCGTCTTACCCGCCGCTACGGTTGGTGGGGACTGGCATATCTTGAGACGATTTTGCGCCTTTCGGACTGGTATGCCAGCGCCTTCACGATCCAATCGGAGGAATGAGCTGATGACGTCTTCATTCGAGATGACCGGATTGGATGGGGCCAACCCCTTGGGCTTTTTGGCTGCTTTGGGAGCAATGGCAAGCCTCTATGAATCGGGTCTCGCCCGACCGACGCTGCGGTGGAAGCGAGCCTTTCGCTGGGTTCCTGTACTCGAGGGTGTCAAGGCATCGAGCCGGGACGATTTAGCTGCTAGCCTTGCTGAAGCTCTACGCGGCAACCCCGTCACTGACGAAGCTGAGGAGCGACTCAAAGCGAAAAAGAGAGAGATGGAAGAAGCCAAGACAGCCGTCAAGAAAAAAAGGGAAGACATAGGGCGCCGGAAGCTGAAGGGGGATCAGCGAAAAGAAGTCGAAGAAAGCGAGCTGGACCCGCTCTGGAAGGTGTACGAGGAGAAGCGACTCGAGTATAGAGCAGCACTAGCACAAGCGTTGCCTCGCCGAGAGCTGGGTTTAGGCAAGCGCATCGAAGACTCTACCCGCGCTGAGTTCAAAGAATATGCATGTGAACTCATTGCCACAGCTTCCTTAAAGGATCGGGCTCCGTTGGATTTTTTGGCGGCGTTCGGCAGCGACGCGATTCTTGACAAAAATGGCGCGCACATCCAGCCGACACCTTTCTCCTTCGTTAGCGGATCGGGCAACCAGTTCTTCCTTGACACCGCACGAGAGCTTATCTCGCGTGTAAACGCGCGACGCATTTACGAAACGATATTCGAGCCGTGGGACTACCGCGACATAAGGCTTTCCATGCGCTGGGACCCAATAGAGGATCGCAGATACGCGCTCATGGACCGCGATCCTACAAGCTCCGGTAACGAAGCCCGCACCATGTGGATGGCCAACCTTTTAGCCTATCGTTCCCTGATGCTTTTTGCGACGGCACCTGCAGGTGCCCGTCTTGGTACTACCGGTTGGTGCGAACGGAGAGATAGAACTGGAGGGGCTAAGCGACAATTCTTCACGTGGCCGATATGGGAGTTTCCAGCGTCTTTGAACGTGGTCCAGTCACTGCTACAGCTTCGTGAGCTTGTAGCACCGAAGCCATCGCGTCAGGAGCTTGAAGAGCGAGGAATAGCAGAGGTCTATCGCGTAGAAAGAATCGAGTGGGGTAGCGGAACGAACCGCAAGGTCAACTTTACTGCCTCACGTCGGGTGATGTAGTCGGGGAGCTAGGTTGTCCGCAGACAATGGTGCCGGGGTGAATGGCGCGGACTCGGAAAGCGAAGAGCTTTCACCTTCTGAGCAGCTTGATCTAATTCCTGCTCGGATGCTTAACGAGTACGCGTACTGTCCGCGCCTTTTTTATCTGGAGTGGGTTCAAGGCGAGTGGGCTGAGAGCGAAGATACCCTAGAGGGCTCAGCGGTGCATCGGCGGGTTGAAGAAGAAAGAGGGAGACTCCCCCCGCCCGATGAACTGGCACCTGAAGATCGGATTGCCGCACGCTCTGTCCTGCTCTCTGCCCCCAAACTTGGTCTGATCGCGCGGATGGACCTGCTCGAAGGTGAAGGCGGCGCGGTGCGACCGGTGGATTATAAGAAAGGTTCCCCCGGCCCCGAGGGACCAAGGGAGGAGAACTGCTATCAGCTCTGCGCTCAGGGGCTTGTATTACGCGAGAACGGGTACAGATGCGACGAAGGTGTACTTTACTATGCCGCCACAAAGCAGCGATTCGAAGTCCGCTTCGACTCCGATCTTGTGAAGCGCACTCTCCAGGTTGCCCGGGAGGCTCGACAGGCGGCGTCCCAGCCGGTGCCACCGCCGCCCCTCGTGGACAGCCCCAAGTGCCCACGCTGTTCACTGGTTGGGATTTGCCTTCCGGACGAAGTGTCGCTGCTTAGAAATGAGCCTCTTCCGGAAGTGAGGCGCCTTTTCCCCGCTCGGGACGATGCGGCACCTTTGTATGTGGTGGAACAAGGTGCTACGGTGGGTAAGTCGGGCGAGCGGATCGCTGTACGACGTCCTGAGGCAGAAGAGGTATCTGTTCGGCTCATCGATATATCGCAGGTTTCTCTTTACGGAAACATTCAGATAACCGCCCAAGCCCTTCGATCTCTGTGCGATCACGAAATACCGATCTTCCACTTCAGCTACGGTGGATGGCTAATTGCTGTGACTTCCGGTATCGCGCACCGCAACGTTGAGCTGCGTGCTCGGCAATATCGTCTGGCTGATGATCACTCGAAGGCTCTTCCAATCGCCAAGGCTATTGTCGTAGGAAAGCTCAAGAATCAGCGTACGTTGCTTCGACGAAATCACCCGGGCTCTGCCGAAGCTGCACTTGTGGAGTTGGTGCGTTTAGCACGGCTGGCGCAAGAGGCGAGTTCTACGGATCGACTGTTCGGGTTGGAAGGAATGGGAGCTCGTATCTACTTTGCGTCTTTTGCGCAAATGTTGCGCGATCCGATGGGATTTGACTTATCGGGTCGCGAGAGACGACCTGCGCCCGATCCAATCAATGCGATGCTTTCCTTTGTATATAGCTTGCTGGTGAAAGATGCGGTGCATGCACTGCTTTCGGTTGGTCTCGATCCATATCGAGGGGTATACCATCGCTTGCGACGGGGGCGTCCGTCACTGGCTCTGGATTTTATGGAGGAGTTTCGACCTTTAATTGCCGATTCGGTAGTGCTCTCTTTGGTAAATAACAGGATGGTGGGAGCCAACGACTTTGTCCGCCGGGGGACCGCATGCGCTCTGAAGGATGCCGCGAGACGTAATGTTATCCGCGCGTACGAAGCGCGGATGGATGCCCTCGTGCGCCACCCTATATTTCAATACCAGGTGAGCTATCGGCGCGTTCTAGAGATACAGGCGAGGCTGCTAGCCCGAGTAATTGCAGGTGAGCTCCCCGAGTACAGACCCTTCACTACCAGATGAGCGGAGATCAATTATTCATTCTCGGATAGCATTTCATCTTGCCCTACCCACTAGTTGCGCTACATTGTAGTGCCGGTAATTGATTAGTTAAATTCGTGGCTTCAAATTGAGCTCGTTCAATGAATGTATTGCTCGTTATCGAATCTCTAGCAGGCGATAGACGCCTGCATGTAGCTAATCGAAGTTGCTCGTAACAGAAATGTCGGATTCAGCTTGGGGTGATTTACTAAAAACGTCCGTTCGCATGTTGTTGAATTGCCGGTATCCTGAGTTTGATGAGCAGACATTACTATGTCGTGTGTTACGACGTGAGGGATGCGACACGGCTTCGTCGCACTTATCAGACTATGCGGGGGTACGGCGATCCGTTGCAGTACTCTGTTTTTCTGTGCGAGCTGTCTCCTTCGGAACGCTTAGTGATGGAGGATTCTCTCCGCAAGGTCACAAAATTGAGTGAGGACTCTGTTCTTATCATCGATTTAGGACCAGTTGTCGGCATAGCGAGAAAGCGTATTCGGACTATGGGGCAAGGGAAGTTGCCCGAGCGAGAGCGCATTTTGGTTGTCTGACCGAAACGCGGATTCCCGAGGTGAAGGCTCGAACCAGCTGTGTGAAAAAGTAGGGTATCCCGTTGTTTCGGGGGCTATTGGAACCTGAGCCGCATCGCTGGAAAACAGGACGGAGGTGCTCGAATCTCAATGGCGTGAGCGGAGATGGTAGCTCATAAGGTTTTTTTGGATCAGGCATCAGTGTGCGCGGGTAATTCGAGTGGCGCGGTGATAAAGGCATCAGTAAGGGGTGCTCGCAGGCTATTAGTCGTCGTAGAGGACGGTTTTGAAAAGCCGAACCGAACAGAGAGAGTGGAAAGTTGCAAGGTCGGCCGAGGGCTCTCGTTGAAGACGCCAAAACAGGCAGTGTCGCCTGGTAAAATTGCGAACGGTGTCTCCCTGGCCGAAAGGTCAGGGCTCGATTGAAGCT
>VAPR01000813.1_pt1 | contig 18163 bp, 20 predicted proteins | sample 3380701 | NCBI WGS metagenome assembly VAPR01 (sample SAMN11536904, study PRJNA540576) | hot springs metagenome | isolation source: hot spring wet sediment | place: Spain: Lobios | collected 2014-01 | reverse complement strand
AAAAGCCGAGTCGTCTCGGCTTTTACACCGGATGCTCGACGAGGAACTGCATGAGCCATTTGCCCAACCCTTTTCCCCGATGATCCGGATGAACGATCACATCGCAAATCCACGAAAACGTAGCGCGATCTGTCAATACCCGCATAAAACCCATCTGTTTCGAATCCTGGTAGATGCCAAAGCAAACAGTGTCAGGATCAGCATCATCCGTACGGACGAACATCAGATTGAAAAGGGTGTCCAGCTCATTGGCGAATGGGCAGAGCACTGTATGCGCACGAAAAAAGCCACCCGGCAGGGGGCGGCGTATGAATGGATGTGATTATTCGTCTTCGCCTGGCTCCATCGCTTCGCGAGACTTCTTGAGCAATTTTTTCGCTTCATTGCGGTCGACGACCTGCAGCTTGTTGAGGATATTGGTCACGTAGTTGGCGACCGTTTTCGCGCTTAGATGAAGGCGGGCGGCTATCTCGCCATTGGATTCGCCTTCCGCAATCCTCTCCAGAATCTCCTTTTCGCGTGCGGTAAGCTCGGAAAACGCGGGGTCCAGAGGTTCACTCGGTTTTGGGGCGGAAAAGTAGTGGATCATGCGCGAGGCAATATCGGAACTGAACACCGCGCCCCCGTTGCCAACCATGCGGATGGATTGAAGCAGTTCGGATTCGTCCGCATCCTTCAGCACATATCCTTTTGCGCCTGCGCGCATTGCTGTGAAAACCGATTTGTCATCCTTAAACATGGTGAGGATCAAAATGTGGATGTTCGGATGCTTCTCCATGATGAGCCGGGTTGCTTCTATGCCGTTTAGTCCCGGCATGCGAATATCCATCAGTATGATGTCGGGCAAAAGCTCGGCTGCCTTTTCCACAGCTTCCTCCCCGGTGGATGCCTCCCCGACCATTTGCAGGTCGTCGGTTGTGTTAAGTAAATTCCGTACGCCGCCCCGAAACAAAGGATGGTCGTCTGCGATCAGAATCTTCATGTTCCTTCCTCTCCTTTCTTCTGAAACGGCAAAATGGCCAATACACGTGTGCCGCCTTCGTCAACCCGCTCAATCGTACACTGCCCGCCTAATTCCGCGGCTCGCTCCCGGATGGAACCGAGCCCGATTCCTCCTTTGCCGGACGGTTTTGCCAGAGGAATGATGCCCGTTCCATCGTCCTTTATTTCGATTCGAAGCTGATTCGTCGGGGACAGCTCCAATCGAACCGTACAGTGAGCCGCCTTGGCATGACGCACGACATTTACCATCGATTCCGTGATGATCCGGTAAGCGGCTACTTCCACTGCGGCTGGCAGGGACGGCAGTTGAGGAGGAGCTTGCAATTCAATTTCTAGAAGAGGGAACTCATTTGCGTCCGACAAATGTTGATTCGTTTTCGACAGGTCACTGATTCGTTCCTGGATCGCACCGATCAGCCCCAGCTCATCAAGCGTGGGGGGGCGCAAGTCGTGAACCAGCGTTCGAATCTCGTCCACGGTAGAACGAATGACTTTTCGCAGTTCTGCCAGCAGCTCTGTCGCGATGTCAGGATCTTTCTTTACATACTTTTCAGCCGTGGCTGCATTCAGTGCCAGCGCTGCCAACCGAGGGGCAAGGTCGTCGTGCAGATTGCGCCGAATTTGTCTTCGTTCCTCTTCCCTTGCCAACACCAGCTTTTCGCGGGATTCCTGCAAATCCTCGGCCAACAGCTTCATGCCTACGGTCATGTTCACATTTTGCACGACTGGTCCTGCTTGCCGCTGCAGGACTTCCAACAGTTTGTGGTCCTCGGTGGAAAACGCTTCTCCAGGTGAGCGGCTGGCGACAAACAAGGTTCCCAGCTCTTCCCCGCGATGAATAATGGGAAAGGCATGTACGTCATCCGTTGGTTCGCCAGCAGACGCCACCAGCCTGTCTTGTCCGTTTAAACCGATGGAGATGCCGGTGTAAGGCAGACGAAGGGCGTCCTTTATGGTATCGACCACAACAATCAGCATGGCGTCAGGCGCGATCGGTTTCAACAGGTGATTGCCCCATTCCACCAAAACCGCATACGGGTCGTCATGCCGTCCCTTCATCAGCCGGTTCACCACGCGCTGCAGCCGCTCCTTCAGAGGAGCAAACAGTACGGCGACCAGGGATGTGGCGAGAAGAGAAATCACGTAATTGTCTTCGGTTTCAAAAAGCCTGCTGAGGTACAAAACAGACAGGGTGTACACAACGACGACACAGACGGACAATGCCCCGTAAACAAGCGTCCGATTTACCAGCGGATCGATGTCCCACAAGCGATGACGCAGCACAGCCAGAGACATGGTCAAGGGAATCAGCAGGAGGAATAGATGCAGCACAGCGTTGAGATAGACATACTCCATCACACCCCATCCGTAATCGGGGTTAAACAGCAAACTGATTCCGATAAACCCCGCCAAACCTGTTGATAATCCATACACCACCCACTTCGTCTGCTGACGCTGTGGCGGCAGGGACACTTTTCGAAAACGGTATACCTGCGAGTAGATCTCGACAGCAACCACCGTGATGTGCCAGAGTCCTTTTACGAAAAAAGGCCAGGTGCCCTGGTCAATCATCGTCCCGGGAAAAAGGAAGCTGAGCAAATTTTCCAGACATAAGAGAATGAAGATGATGGCCGTCCATCTGGGGGTAAACCGCCCATCGGGGAAGAGGAAGCAAAATAATGCGAAGGAGCTCCAGCCAGTCATGGCCACAAAGTCATGCCAATGCAGCAAAAGAGCCTGACCTTCCGAGACAATCCACACCAGAGAAGGAAATGTCGTCCCGAACGCCACCAGCATCAGAGCACCCAACAGTGCCATCGGTTCACGAAAGCATTTCCACAGGATGATCAGGGCGGCCAGATAGAACAGTATGGTAAGGCTGCAGTCAATGATCACAAGCAGCATGGCATACGAATCCAGAGTGAGATGGTAGGACTGAAGCTCAGCCAATGTCGTAGCGGGCGAGGCAAGATCGCATTCCTGCAAAATACATTCGGTCCGAAGTGTTTCATAGTAGTCGGCAATGCTGCCGAAAAACACGAGCATCGTAAAGAGGCTGAAGAGAATCACAAACCCTTGGAACAGCATGATGTTGCGGCCAACCATTCGGCTGGGTAAAGGAGTTGGTTTCTCCGCCTCCGGTACTGTCATCGTATGTAACCGCCTTTCCTGTTTGCTTCCATCAGTTGTAGCAACATTATAGCAAGTTAGAAAAGACTTGAATACGACGCCAAAAGCAATTCCCGTCCTTGAACCTGTATCTTCCCGAATGTCCCGTGAAACCTTCCCGAGAAAGACGGGAATCCCTTTCTCTGGCGGCTGGGAAATCCCATTCGATACGATAGGGATCGTAGAGTGAAACAACATGGGAGGGTAAAAAAATGGAATGGAGACACGTCGTAAGGTGGCTGGGCATGATTTGCATAGCAGCCGGTATTGCGCGGATGGGAATGACACCGTCCGCACTGATTTGGGGAACGGACAGTGTGCCTGAGCTGACATTTGGTTTTATTGCGTGTGTCTTGATGTCAGTGGGTACCATTGCAACCTATCTGGTACAGTCGCGGGAAACAGGCATCATCGGTTTTATCACAACACTCTCCATCATCGTTGCAAATATCATCGTGACAGCGATGCTTTGGACTTTGCTTGTCTTAGGCAGCGTACCGGAAGTGGACGGATTGTTTTTTACCATCTCTCGCAGTTTGATGATGATCGGTATGTTGGGAATGTTTGTCTTTACGTTCATCAGCTTCCGAGCGAAGGTATTTCCGCGCTGGGTGATCGCTCTCCAGGTGTTGATGCATGTCTCGACGGTGTTTGACGAATGGTTCGCCCTCTTCTGGGGATTGGCGTATGTGGGTATGGGCTACACCATCTGGACCGGGAAAGTGAACAGCCAGTCATCTGTGCAAGTCAAAGCGTAATAAGGAAAAGAGTCGGCCACTCAATCGGTAGCCGACTTTTTCCAGTCACCTGCGCCGAATAAAAAACAGATGCCAGCGCAGATAGATCATTCCAAGGAAATAGAAAATAGCAGAAAACCATATAGACCATCCTTTATACACCAGGTATTTAAACATGATGCATAGCCACTCAAAAATAACAGAAGAGAGTGTTACGAGGAGAAGATACGGGATAAATCGCGAACGTTTTTCTGGCATGAAATTGAGAAAGATTACTCCAATTGATGGGGGGAGGGCAGCTTGCAGGAAAATATCAATAAGCGTAACATTTGGTGTTGCAAAATCATATAGATCATAAACCAGTCCAAAAATAAGGTCTATAATAAGCGTTAGGGCTGCCATGATCCCCCAGGTAATATAGATTTCCTGTTTAGACAAGCGCTTGGGCATGAACCAGATAAAACAAATGGTGATGGCCACTGAGACGATAGCAAATGTGTTCATGACGATCCTCTTGTAAAAAGTATTACTACAAGGTTTCCCTCTGCGGTTACTTTACATACCAAATAATTGAAAGGGCTCGGCATCGCCGAGTTTTTCTAAGATAGCGCGATATATCGATAAAAGAATATCGTCAAGGTCTGTACAAAGAGATAGATACAATAGGAGTAATACATGCCGTACCCCATTTTGTAATGAAACACGCCAAATCGTACGCAGAGCCATTCGAAGGCCAGTGAAAACAAGGAGAAAAGCAGCACATAGCAAATGGAGTTGACAATTATTCCTCGCCGAAACGGTAAGGAGAAATAGACAAAAGAGGCGGTGTCTCCGCCTCTTTTGTTACTCAGCTTCGGAGATGGCGCGGAAGGAACCATGGTATACCCGTTGACAATCTTCGGAGCGATCGGGAATGACAACGGGTATCCGTCGAGCAGGATGGTCGCGCTGTTCGAATCATCCCTCTCCCGTTTGCTTGATTTGCAGGAATACTCATACCAGTTAGGCACGAACGACTGCAACAAAAATTTGAAAAGGTGTTGACTTTCTCTAGTAGGACGACCGTATAATAACTGGTGTTTCCAACTGTTTTTGAGGGGGACTGCAGGTTGGATCTAGGAGTCTATTTGCTGGTCAAAAAAGGGGACCCTGATCAGGTTCCGTTACGAAAATACATTACCCATGACGAGTTTACCATCGGGCGGCGGGGAAGCAGTCTTCAACCGGAACTCACGTTTTCAAGCCCGTATATTTCCCGAAAACATGCAGTGATCCGCAGAGTCGGCAGTCACTATGAAATAGAAGACATGATGAGCAAGCATGGCACGGAGGTAAATGGAAAGTCGATTGGCAGCTCTCCTTCTGTACTCCGTCACGGCGATCGCATCAGTCTGGCAAAAGGAGCGGCCGAGCTGGTGTTTTGCTCGGAAGTCAATGAACTGGATGCGACAAGGGAATACATCATTCCTGCAGAGTTGAAAGAGACGTTGGCACCCGGGCTGGTCATCCATCTGGAGAGAAGAGAGATTCGGATTGACGGCACTCGGCTGCATCTGACCGGCAAAGATATGGATTTGTTGATTCTGTTGTATCAAAGGGCCAATCAGGCGGTCAGCTTTGAAGAGATTCAAATTCACATCTGGCCGGAGAGGCTGATGAACACGGACAAGGCAGTCCCGGATGTCGGCAGAGCGGAGATTACCGCTCTTGTGTACCGTTTGCGGAAAAAGCTTGGCCGATATGGAGAGAAAATTACTACCATTCCGCGGTATGGGTATATGCTGGAAGTGGAAGAAGGAGGTTGATGAGACCTCCTTCTTTTTTTAGTAGAAATATGGAAATTGGCACCATTATTGCAATATTCAGCAGGTAATTCCAATGAAAAGGGGTAGATACTGTGAACGTTCCATTTTTGAAAAAAGCAGGCCTGCTGCTGCTTTTCGCCTGTTTATTGCTCACGTCGGCAGGAAATGCGGTCAGATTGAAGGCAGCGGGGACAAGTTCCGGTGTGGTGGTGGTTACGCTAGCGCAAAACAATGAAAAGACTGAAATCAAAAATCTGACGGTTCGGAAAACATCATCGCATGTTGAGTTGGATAAAGCCCGAAGTCTCAAAGGAATCGATAAAACTCACAAGCTGCGAGTAAAAGACAAGGACGGCAAAGTGTTATACAGCACTCCGTTTTCGTTTCCGTCCCTACGCACCATTCCTCCCGTCCCGCCAGGAGAAGCTCCGGACGGTACGCCGGCGGCCATCCGCATGAAGAATCCGGAAGTCACGATCGTTGTGCCATATTTCACTGAAGCAGATTCAATCGAGGTCCTCCCGCCTGGCTCTTCCGAAGCGGAGACAAAAAAATCATTGCGCAACGCGAAGGAAGAGTACTCCGATGAAAACCTGACCCGCGTTGGGAAAGATGGGAAATTGGACATCCTGATTGTGGCGAGCGGCTACAGCCAGGACAATATGAATTTGTTCAGAGACAAGGCAAACAGCATGAAGGAGTTTTTCCTGGCGCGCGAACCGTTCTTGACTTATAAAGACAAGGTGAACATCCAAACCTACGAAAATCAGGAAAACCTGAACTGCGCTCCCGGCGCGTACGGAATCCCTCGATTGATGACTTGCAGCGATTCGAGTGTGATGGATGCTGCGGCAAAATCTGGACTAGCCTACGATGAAATCATCGTGGTACACCGTACGGATACCTATTCCGGTTCAGGTTCCAGAGACAATAACAACACCGGATTTAAGACCAACAGTTATTCTACGTATAGTGTAGTCTACGATGGTCCCTCCTCGGAAGTAATGGCCTTGCATGAATTTGGTCACAGCTTTGGCAATCTGTGCGATGAATACACCTACGGCACGGAAGGCTACACGTATTTTAATTGCGTGAACTGCCGCAAAAATGAAAGTGATCTCAGCAATTTAGTGACCGGTGAATGCGCGGTCGGCTGCGATGCAAAACCAGCCTACTTTCGGCCGGAGGACAGTGTGATGCTCACCCTGTCTATTGATCGCTTCAACACGGCGAGCATCAAAGCCACGTATGCGCCCTATGGATTGGAAATTCGCCTGAACCATTTCGTAAGCAACTAAATCATGTGCAAGACGGAATCCCAACCGATTCCGTCTTTTTTTATGGGAATTTTCCGGAATTTATCATCCTTTTATGATTCTTCTCTGACGGAACTCTGACTGTTTCTCTATATCATCACTCGGTCGCGTTGTATTATCTTGTTTACGTGGAAGGGAGGAAATTATTGTGAATAAGGTGAGAATAAGCTTTCTGTGTGCCATAGCACCGCTCCTTTCTGCTTGTTCCCTGCCAATTGGGGACTTGGTAAAGGACGATCCGCCAACTGACGGGGAAAAAGCAAAAGCGGCGTATCAGACATATATTTCACACTGGGAACAGATGAGATTTGCGGACATGTACAAGCAACTGTCCAGCGAGACAAAGAAAAAAGTGACGAGCGAAGTGTTTGTCAGCCGTTATCAGAACATTTACGACGGGATTGAGGCGCGAAACGTAAAAATAGAGCGGCTCTTTACTGGGGATGTAAAACCGGACGAAACGCAAGAAGGAGCCAATGGCTGGTATGTATCATGGAATCCTTCCCTGATTTTCCCCGGTATGCAGGAAGGCGATAAAGTAAGGGTCTACACCATTGCGCCACGGCGCGGCGACATCGTGGACCGCGGGGGGCGGCGTCTGGCGACAAACCGGGTGGTGGTAGACGTGGGTACTCTGGACCAAAACAATCGCTTCGTGCGGGTGGCGACGCTGACGGAAGATGATGTCCGCCTAAAACAAATGGCAAAGCAGAAAGGCGTCGTCCTGCGAAAAAGATCAGGAACCACAGTTGATGGTTGCCATCATGGTCGAGGACGTGCGTGGCCGTGGCGGCAGCGATTATCTTGATTCCAAACTCAAACGAATCTGTACAAAGGTGTTGATATAGATATGGGAACAGCATTCGATTTCTTTTCCGGTAGAACAGGTACGTTCGTCCTGCATGACCCGCAAAACCATTCTTATTTCATTTTCAATGAAGAACAGGCGAAAAAACGGCTTCCTCCACGGGAAACGTTCGATGTGTTCAGTACATTGGTAGGCCTGCAAACGAGGGATATCAGTCAAGTGGCCGATTACATTCGGACGGTCCGATACGGGAACCAGGATACGAGTGGGGGCATTGACAGCTTTTGGCTCGATGGCCCGCTTGCCATCAGCGCTCTGGAGCAAACTGAATTTCTCTGCAATCTCTATAACGAAGAGTTGCCTTTTGAGATGCGGGTCATGAGGAAGGTAAAAGATATCCTGATTGTAGAAAAAAACGATGGCTTTACATACGCGGGTAAATCAGGTTCCGGCAAGGGGCTGGGGTGGTTTGTCGGATTTGTAACGGTGAAAGGTAAATCGTATCTGTTTGCTACGAATGTAGAAGGGGGCGATGAGGTAAATGGGCAGCTTGCCAGGACGATCGCCGATCAGTTCATCAGGGACCTGTTTCAGCTGCCCAGCGAGTTTCCCAGCCAACGACGCGAGAGGGTAATTCTTCAGGTTCGACCACCTTTATCTGGCTTACCTCATACTCATCTTCCGGATCAAATGACGGGTAACATTAGGGAGTTGCGCTTGTGACTAACTCGGTATCCAACCTGCAATATGCTTGATAAGTTTGATTATACTCCTGAATGCAAACAGGATTTCAAAAAGGAAGTCGATAAAGGAATTGTCCCACTACCATTTTGTTTCTTTGCGGCACCGTTGTTTCAAGAAATAAATGGCACAATGTATCAGAAGAATGCTCCCTGGAGCAGTACGACTTAACGGAGATAGACTCGGTGATTACAACATATTTTTATTTATTATTGGTTGTGGTAATATTGGATGTAAAGAATGATTACCGCATAAACTAAGAAAGGCCACAGATGCGGGAACATCTGTAGCCTTGTACAATAGGCGTCCCCACCAAGGGGGCGGCTCAAATCTGGTTGCGAAATAGACCGCCGAGCTTCCGACTCAAGGGCGGTCTATTTCCGTTTGTGGGTCAACAGTAATACGACCAATGTTCCGAAAGCGATCATAAGACTAATTGCCTCGTACACTGCCATGGCTTCACCCCCTTCCCTTTTGGGATGGAGTGAGCCGACCACCCTTGAGCAGCCGATTCTATTGTACATGGAAGATTATAGCATAAAATTCGTTCTGGCTGGAGTACGAAGGAAACTTAGGCCAACATATGGATAATAACAAGGCGCTCATTGTGACTCGAAAGTGTATCGATTAGTAGGGAAGGCAAGTAAAATAGAGGCGAGAGGTAAATCGGGAGGGGGACAAAAGATGGCGGAAAACAGAGCCGATGCAGGCGGATTTGAACTTTTCTACCGTGTTCTCGGGGAGAATCAGGGACTTCCCGCTGTTATTCTGGAAGCAGGCTACGGAATCTCGTCCAAGACCTGGAGTCGCGTGCAAGAGGAAATCGCCGCCTATACGCAGGTACTAGTCTATGACAGGGCAGGACTAGGGCAGAGCGGTCGGGGCAATCAACCGCGTCATGGACGACAGCATGTGGAAAATCTGCGTGATTTGCTCTCGGCAGTCCAGATCGAACCTCCCTACATCCTCGTGGGCCACTCCTATGGCGGGCTGATCGTCCGCCTGTTTGCCAGCATGTATCCCGAAAATGCAGCCGGAGTAGTCTTAGTAGACCCAACTCACGAAGATCAGGAAGAAACGATGATTCCGCTGTTGCAGCCAAAATCCCGGGACGAGTATTACCAGCAATTCTCTCGTGAGGGAACCCATCAGGAATTCGTGGAGAGTCTGGAACAGGTGCGCTCGCTCCGCCGTTCATTGGGCGATATTCCGCTGACGGTCATCACCGCAGGCCAATTGGAGTATCACACGGAGGCATCTTACGAAAACTGGCTGGCGATGCACAAGGACCTGCTGCGGCTGTCCACGAACAGTACGCATGTGATCGCCCGGCACAGCGGACATAATATTCACAGACAGCAGCCGGAGATCGTGATAGAGGCAATCAAGAATATCCTATTACAAATAGAACGTTCATAAATCCATGTGGCGATCGCTTTCCGAAATCGGAAGAGGTCGCCACTTGTATTCTCAAAGAATATGGCGGAAAAAATATTTTTTATATTGGCAATTTTCTGCTATTAATTTTAGAATAGATTAACAACTTGGTCTGTACCAACTGTGCACCGGTTTGCCAAACCATTACCAGATCAGAGGGGGCTATTTCATGATGCCAAGGCAAAAGCGTTCTTTTGTTTTTCTCTCAACGGTGTTAGCAGCAGGTGTAGCATTGACAGGATGCGGCGGCGCTGCCACGCAGCAAGGCAGCGGTTCATCACAGGCAACAACTGCAGGCGGAGGGGGGCAACATTCAGGGGGAAAAATCCTGATTGCCACCCAAAGTCCACTCTCTGGCCCGCAGTCATTTTCTGGCGATTCGATTAAAACAGGCGCACAATTCGCTGTGGAACTGAGGAAAGAAGAATTCAAACAACTGGGATTTGATCTCCAGCTGTTTCCGCAAGATGACCAGGCGGAACCCAAGCAAGGCGTGGCCAATGCCGAAATGCTGGTGGCCAATCCCGATGTTCTCGCGGTTGTGGGTCACCTGAATACGGGTGTGGCCATTCCGTCGTCCGTGAAATATGAAGAGGCTGGTCTGGTAATGGTGTCGCCAGCCAATACAGGCGTGAAGCTGACGGAAGAAGGAAAAAAGACTGTTCACCGCATATGCGCCCGTGATGACGAGCAGGGTCCTCAAGGCGCCAAATATGCGAAAAATGTGCTCGGCGTGAAAAAGGTATTCATCATTCACGACAAGACAGCGTATGGACAGGGGATCGCGGAACAGGTGAAAAAGCAATTCGAAGCGGATGGTGTAGAGGTTCTCGGGTACGAAGGGATCACCCAGGGCGAGAAAGACTACAGCGCGGTACTAAATCAGGTGGTGTCGAAAAAACCTGACATGATCTATTTTGGAGGCATGTACCCGGAGGGGGGAACGATCGTCAAACAAGCTCGCGGTAAAGGCTTTACCGGAATCATCATGGGCGGTGATGGCCTTGATTCCCCCGAGATGATCAAAATCGCCGGGGAAGCGGTTGAGGGAGTGATCTACTCATCCACCGCGGGGGATGTTTCGCAAACCGAAGAAGGACGAAAATGGATTGCCGAGTACGAAAAAACCATGAAGAAGAAGCCTGAATCATATTCTGTTTACGGCTTTGATGCAGCGAACGTGGTGCTGAACGGCATACGTGAAGCGATAAAATCTAATGGAGGCAAAAAGCCGACACGTGAACAGGTGCTCGCTGCTGTTCATGCAACGAAAGATTTTAAGGGACAGTTTACCACCGTCACTTTTGATGAAAAAGGGGACAATGTGAACGCTGCGGTATATATGTACAAATTTACAAAAGGGAAAACAGAATTCTTGGGGAAAGCGGAATAGCAGTCTGCCAATTAAAAATCGCGCACGCAGAAAAAAATGGATGCACGCAGCATCCATTTTTTCATGCATTCCCCCATTTTTCGGAGAAGATCAGTTGTTCCAGATCGCGTCTTGATTCCCATTGGAAGATTTCCAGCAAGGGACGCTCCGGGTAATTCTCCGTGTAACCGATGGACAGGAGGGCGACCGGATCGACATGCGGGGGAATCTGCAGGATTCTTCGGACGTCAGGTTTCTTGTAAAAGCTGACCCAGCCCATCGCCAACCCTTCCGCATAGGCGGCCAGCCACATGTTTTGAATCGCGCAGCTCACCGACATGATGTCCGTTTCCGGGATCGAGTTTCTGCCGAGCACATGATCGCCGCCTCTGGTCGGATCGCACGTCACGCAAATGGTAATCGGCGCTTCCTTGATCCCCTGAATCTTGAGGTCGAGGAAGGTCAGTTCCCGACCGGTCCCTTCATAGTGGATGGCCAACGCGCGGCGTTCTTTTTCGACGATCGCTGCCAGCTCGTTTTTGGTTGCCGTGTCCTGGACCATGATAAAATTCCACGGCTGCATAAAACCGACGGAGGGCGCATGGTGTGCGGCCAGCAGGATTCGCATCAATGTTTCGCTGGGCACAGGTTTCTCAAGGAACGTCCGGATGTCTCTGCGGTTAAAAATCGCTTTGTACAGCCCTTTTTTCTCTTCTTCGTTCAACCGGTTCATTCGGTCTCCCCCTTACAAGCCTCCATTGTCACTCTCGGAATAGCTGGCGATCAGCAGCAGCGCCGGTTCTTCGCCCAGATTTCTCACGAGATGGGGAACGCACGCGCTCCAGGTAAACGTATCCCCTTCTTCCAAAATGGCAGTGTCTTCCCCCTGAATTGCCATCACTTTTCCTTTCAGCACCAGATGGGATTCTTCCCCGGAATGTACGTTTGGCTCCTCAACTGTTGGGTAACCCGGCGGAATCTCCAGCAATAAAAGACGCAGTCCTTTTTTGTCCGTAAGGTGTTCCACTTTGATCTGATCTTTTCCATAAAAACTGGTTTTGCGTTCATGTTTACGGACGATATGCATCCGCTCTTCCTTTTTCAACAGCAAATAGGGGAGCGGGACCTTCAGATAATTGGCGATGCTTTCCAGGGTGGAAATCGACGGGGAAGTCTTGTTGTTCTCAATCAGGCTCATGAAACCTTTGGACAAGCCTGTTCCTTCGCAGAGCTGGGCGATGGTGATTCCTCTTTGTTTGCGTATGGCGCGTATTTGTGAGCCGATATCCATGATGGGTCACCCTTTTTCAGTTATACAAAACTTAGATTTATATTAACAATTTTTCCGTTGACAGTCCATTGCCATGGGTGATATTTTAAAGTAGCGGTAAATAAATAAAAGTTTTATATAAGAAAACAAAAAGGAGGATGTATTCTTGATGGATCGAAACAAACTGGTTCATACGTTGATCCGGGTAGCGGTAGGCGTGATCTTTTTCGCTCATGGGCTGCAGAAGCTCCAGGCGGGCATGCCTGCTGTGGCAGGAATGTTCGAGGGGATGGGCTTCCCTGGTTTTGTCGGGTACATTGCTTTTGCCCTTGAATTTTTCGGAGGAATTGCATTGATTCTCGGATTGGGGACTCGGGTGGTTTCCGTGCTGTTTGCCGTAGAAATGATCGTCGCCACGCTGAAAGTGAAACTGGCCGCAGGCTTCCTCGGAGGCTATGAACTGGATCTCACACTGATCCTGCTCTCGCTCTTCCTGATGACATCCAGCCAACCGTACTCGCTGGATCAATTGCTTTTCAAAAAAGAGGCGAAGGGCCACCTTGCCAACTAAGCACACGAAGAAAGCCGATGTCCGCGAAGACATCGGCTTTTCCTTTAGGATAGGCGGGCCGTTTTGGTGACGAGCCACGTACAGTTGGTCTTGCTGGTGTTGGTGGCGACCCACTCGCAGGGCTGCCCGTTTACAGGGGTGGCCAGGCGCAGGGTGTCTCCTTTGATTCCACCGTATTTTACAGTGGCACTGGGAGGAGCGGTCACATAGACCACGCGCTCGTTGACGGTGACGGAGGGCAGATAGGCGGAGTTGTCGGAGCTGTAGCCGCTGGTCAACGAAGAGGGCACGGCCAGATTGTTCATCGAGAGGGTGAGGTTGTCGGCGTCCTTGTGATAGAACATCTTCCCCTTCACTTGAGAAAAGTCGCCGCCATCTACGGTGAGAATCAACGGATACGAGCCCGATCCGAAAATGGTCATTACGTGGTCCGAACCAGTGTAGCGATTGTTGACGAGAGAGACATTGCCGCCTCGGTTCAGGTACAGGTTCCGCCTGAGCCGCTTGTCAAACGTACAGTTGCGGACGATGATGTAACGGCTCGTGGGGACATTCCACGGGTCGATGGTCAACCCGTATCCGTTCACGCTGGACACGGTATCGTTCACGGAAAAGCTGCAGCCGTCAAACGTCAGTTCAACCGCTTCGTAGTCGACGAGCAGACCGTTGCCGGTGGTTTTTCCGTTGCCATCGGCTTCGGTGTGGAGCATCCACATACAGTTTTGAAAGGTGAAGTCGTACAGGAAATTAACGCGGTTACGGTCGCCGACCTTGGTGTAAAAGACCGAATTGCTGATCGTTCCTCGCAGGCCGGTGAGGGTAAAACCGTCTTTTGCCACCAGATTGCTTCCGTTCAGCAGGATGGCGCGGGTCGCTCCAGGCGTGCCGCCCTCCAGGTCCATTTGCTGGCGGCACAAGATGTTGCTGAGATTGACCACCATTGGTTTTGGACCGTCGTAGGCGCTGTTCAGCTCGATCTCAAAGCGGTCGCACACCACGTTGACCGCATTCAATACTTCGACTCCGCCTGTGACAGTAATGTCGGACCGCGTACGATTCCGGTTCTGGCTTGTAAAGTCAGATAGACTGACGGAACGAATGTAGGCGTTGGTGGTGCCGGAGAAATAAAAATGATCGGCGACACCGTCCGTGCACCACACATTGCGCACCGCCACATGATTGATGTAGCTGGCCGGCCCCCCGCCTCGAATGTAAAAGTCTGCCGAATGCTCAAAGTCGTACGGGTTGGGCGGAACCGGGTTCTGTCTGGCATTGGAGTCCACTTTCAGATTGGCTACCATCACGGTTTCCGCATCTCCGCCTGCAGAGGTAATGGAAAAGAGCCATTTCCAGTCGGCGTTTGTGGAATTCGCTTTCCGTTTGATCACAGAATCCGGGCCTTCCCCTTCCATCACCAGACTTTGGCCGGATGAAAGCGTGAGGGCAATCACGGCCGGGCTGATGATGTACGTGCCGGTGGGGAACAGCACCGGCTTTTTCTGGCCGATTCCCGTGTTCAGGGCGTTTCGGACGGCGACTGTATCGTCCGTTACTCCGTCTCCTTTCGCGCCAAATGTCTTCACGTCGATCCACGGCATGTCAAATCCTCTCCCGTCTGGGTACGAGAACTAACTCGCTTGTATATCCATAGTAGATTCATATGCGTGCGTGTTTGCGACACCATGGAAAAAACCCGGCGATTGTCTCGCCGGGCTGCTGTATTTATCGATTATCCACTTTTTCCGGATACAAGTCGTGGTTCATCAAGCGGTATTCCGCCATCTGCTCGTACTTGGTTCCCGGCTTGCCGTAGTTGCAATACGGGTCGATGGAGATTCCGCCGCGCGGGGTGAACTTGCCCCATACCTCGATGTATTTCGGGTCCATCAGTTTGATCAGGTCGTTCATGATGATGTTCACACAGTCTTCGTGGAAGTCCCCGTGGTTGCGGAAGCTGAACAGGTACAGCTTCAAGGATTTGCTTTCTACCATCCTTTGATCAGGGATGTAGCTGATGTAAATGGTCGCAAAGTCAGGTTGGCCCGTCATCGGGCAGAGACTGGTAAACTCCGGACAGTTGAATTTCACGAAGTAATCGCGGTACGGATGCTTGTTGTCAAACGCCTCCAGTACGCTTGGATCGTATTCGTAGGAGTATTTGGTGCCTTGATTGCCCAGCAAGGTAAGCGAAGACAGATCGCGGTCTTGATTGTAAGCCATGCAGATTCCTCTTTTCCCAATAATAATGATTCAAACGCCCCGCTTGTTGCCCCAGACCAATGCGTGCAGCTGCGGCAGCACTTTCACATCGTTCATGTCGGGAGCGGAGACAGCTTTTTCAATCAGCCATTCGTATTTGGTCAGCAATCGATCGCGCAGGTCAGCGTTGTCGTCACTGACGAGATCGTCATTTCCCACCTGCAAAAAGAAGGGGATGGTGGGATAGCGGCTATGAACGCTTTGGGCGTAACGAAAATCCTCGTCGTCAAACACAACCACTTTCAGACTGACATCGGGAGCGGCGCTGTTGTCTGCGGTCAGTTTTGCCACAATCTCGTCCAGCTGCGCAAAGTTGGTGGTCATGCCGGAGCTGGGGGGCTTAGGCGAGAGGGTGACCTCGTTGATCGAGAGCAGCCACTCCTGCCATTTCGTTCCCTGTGTTTCAATCGCCGTGCGAATCCCGTTCGCGCGCAGCAGGTCTACCAGCAGCCCCATGTTTGCGATCAGGGCCGGGTTGCCTCCCGAGAGAGTGACATGGGCGAAGCGATCCTGCCCGAGGCGGCGAAGCTCCTGCCAGATTTCGTCCGGGGTCATTAGCCGGATCTCGTCCTGTGCGCTGCCGTCCCAGGTAAAGGCGGAGTCGCACCAGCGGCAGCGGTAGTCGCATCCTGCCGTCCGTACAAACATTGTCTTTTGGCCGATCACCATGCCTTCTCCTTGAATGGTGGGGCCGAAAATTTCCAGTACCGGGATGGTTCTACTCATCGTACATCCACTCCCGTCTGACCTCCGCATAGCTGGTAGGCGTCTCGTACAGACGGACGAATTCCACACGGGCCTTCTGTTGTGTGAATTCTTCGGTTTGCAGCTGCTTTTCCATTTGTTCGAACAGCCAGACGACCATATTTTCCGCAGTGGTATTCATTGGAGGGAGCGTTTCGTTCAGATAGCGGTGGTCGAGATACACCTCAATCTGTTCCTTCCAGATGCGTTTGATGTCCCCAAAATCAATGACGATGCCGATCTCGTTCGGGTACCCGCTGATTCCGAATACAACCTTGTAGGTATGGCCGTGCAGATTCTTGCATTTTCCCTCGTAGCAATGCAGATGGTGTGCTGCGTCAAACGTAAACTCCTTGCTTACGAGCACCCGTTTTTGGTGGTAGGCAAGCTGATTTTTTTGAATGTCGTGACCGTATTTCTGCAAGCGCTCAACAATGCGAAAGTCGAAGGTGTTTCCCATCAGGCATTCGCTCCTTGACGTTCCTGCAGGTAGCTCTCCAGGCCGGCCGCGCGAAGCTTGCAGGCCGGGCACTCGCCGCATCCGTCACCTTTGATGCCGTTGTAGCATGTGAGCGTTTTTTCCCGTATAAAGTCAAATGCGCCCAATTCGTCTGCGAGTTTCCACGTTTCCGCCTTGTTCAGCCACATCAGCGGCGTGTGGAGCACAAACTGGTAGTCCATCGCCAGATTGAGCGTCACGTTCATCGATTTAACAAACACGTCGCGGCAATCGGGATAGCCGCTGAAATCCGTTTCACACACGCCGGCAACCAGGTGGCGTGCGCCGCGCTGTTTGGCGTACACCGCTGCAAACGCCAGGAACAGAAGGTTCCGGCCGTCCACAAAGGTGGAGGGCAGTTCGCCGTCTTTTTGCTCGATGGCGATGTCGCTGCGGGTCAGTGCGTTTGGCGCCAGTTGATTCAAGAGGCTCATGTCCAATACCGTGTGTGTGACGCCGAGTTCTTCGGCGATCTGTTTCGCGCAGTCAATCTCCAGCTTGTGCCGCTGCTGATAGTCGAAGGTAATGACTTCTACCTCGGCAAAATGCTTCAGCGCCCAAAACAAACACGTCGTGCTGTCCTGGCCGCCGCTGAAGACCACAACCGCTTTTTCCTGTTTCATGTTCAAGTCTCCTTTTGAATGAAAAAAACAATACCAAGGGTACTGTTCTTCACCTTAGTTTTTTATAGAGGGAGTTCGCGAACCTCTCCCGTGCGGGTGCACGGACTTTCTATATTCAGTTGCCGTATTATTATACTACATTTGATAGCATGTACAGATTATAAAAATTTGTGAACGATCGAGAAATTTTGGCAAAAGCTGCGGCGTTTTTACACAAGTTGTCGAGAGGTTCTGGTGGTACAAAATGTATGTCCTCTATATACTAGAAAACGTGTTCGAAAGTTGTAAGGAGGACGGAAATGGAACAGACAGAATTACTTTCATCCATTGAATGTTTGCGCTCTGTGATGATAGAGTCGGCAGTAGGAGCCGGCAGTCTTACGCATGAATCGGTAGTGGAGGTAAGCCAACGGTTGGACGAACTGATCGTTGCCTATCAAAAGCTGTCCCGGTTGAAACAAAATTGAAACTTTTACCGCAATTCTCCCGTCTAGAGATTGATAGCTTACGGCCAAAAGGGGGAATATGCGTGGATTCGAAATGTGGATTTGTTTTTTGCATTAGCTGCAAACAGTTAATAGAACCGGAAAGCGCCTCCTTCGTCTTCAAGACGGGTTTTTATATGAGGGAGTACCCGTTGGCTCAATGTTCCTGCTGTCACCAGGTAAAAGATAATCAAGAGATGGCCTCATAACATTCAAGTGGAACGATTCGAAAAGCCCTTCTCCAACAGGGGCTGTTGACAAAGTCTTTACTGATAGGGTTTTCAAGCGACCGTGTAGAACTAAGTTCTATGCGGTTTTCTTTTTG
>VAPR01000812.1_pt1 | contig 18163 bp, 11 predicted proteins | sample 3380701 | NCBI WGS metagenome assembly VAPR01 (sample SAMN11536904, study PRJNA540576) | hot springs metagenome | isolation source: hot spring wet sediment | place: Spain: Lobios | collected 2014-01 | reverse complement strand
GCTCGGGATCGACGCCGTGAGGGATAACCGTCAGGCGCTCCTGCGGGGCCCCGAGGCGGCGAGCCCGGTCGGCCAGCTCGGGGCTGCAGGCGATGACTGTCCGGGCCTGTCGGCAGCACCAGCCAGCCAGGGTCCGAAAGAGCGGGTTCCAGCCGGCGACAAAGACGTCTGAGCCGTGCAGGCTGATGACCAGCGGCCGGCCAGTGACCCGGGCGGCCAGGGCCGCCGCCGGACCGTTGGGGAGGACCCAGTGGGCGTGGATGAGATCGAGCGGTCGGGAGCGGTGGAGCCGGAGCAGAGCCCGCAGGGCGGCGGTCAGGTAGAGTGGAATCAGCACATAGGCGCGGGGGTCGAGCTGCTGGTCGCGGTGGAGCGCCCGGGCGTGGCCCATGATCGCCCAGGCCGGAAAGGGGGCGTAGGCGAAGCGGTCACAGCGCACCGGTCCGGGCAGCGGCCGGGCCGCCGGATCGGCGGGGGCGACGACGCTGACGGTCAGCCCCTGCCTGGCCAGGGCCTCGGCCAGCGAGCGGACGAACGGTGCGGCAGTATCGGCCGCGTGCCGTGGGTAGGAAGAGGTCAGCATCGCCAGGTGCACGGCAGGGGTCAGTCCACGAAGCGATACTTGAGGAGGGTGAGGACGGCCGGCAGGCCGTCGAGCCAGCTGATCTTCTTGCCGGCCTCGGCATCACGGGCGGCGTAGGAGATAGGCACCTCGAGGATGCGGTAGCCACGACGCAGGAGTTTGGCGGTGATCTCGGGCTCGACGTCGAAGCGGCGAGCCTGCAAATTGAGCTGGCGCAGGACCTGGGTCGGCATGAGTTTGTAGCAGGTCTCCATGTCGGTGAGGCTGGTGCCGTAGAGCAGGTTGGTCAGGAGGGTGAGGAAGCGGTTGCCCAGCCACTGGCTGAAGCGCATTCGTCGGGGGCGCCCCAGGAAGCGCGAGCCGTAGACCACCTGGGCGCGTCCCTGCTGGACCGGGGCCAGGAGACGCGGGTAGTCGGCGGGGTCGTACTCGAGATCGGCGTCCTGAATGATGACCCAGTCGCCGGTGACGTAAGCCAGGGCTGTCTGGATGGCGGCGCCTTTCCCCCGGTTGACCGGGTGGTAGACGACGTGCAGGCCGGGCCAGGCCAGTGTCCGGAGCAGGTCGCGGGTGCCGTCGGTCGAGCAGTCGTCGACGACCACGATCTCGGAGACGACCGGCACCTGGCGGACGCGTTCCAGAACGGTCAGGACGGTTTCAGATTCGTTATAGACCGGGACGATGACCGAAAGGCGCACGACTCTCCCCTGCGCGCTCCGGGCCGGATTATACCCGCTCTGGCCCGCGAAGGGAAGGGTCAGGCTCTCTGTCTCTACTTAAGAGGCCAGCGGGAGGTCGTTAGGGACCTGATGCGCCCTTGCCGTCGCCTGGTGGTTCGTGTATATATGCCCTGCGTGCAGACGGGGGCTGACCGACCATGACGACCGCTCTTCAGCGTATCACCGTCGCTCGCCCGGCCGGGCTGCGGGATCTGCCGGGGCAGGTTCGTCAGTTGCTGGCCTGGCGTGGGCTGCTGCTGGCGCTGGTGGCGCGCGACCTCAAGGCCCGCTATAAGCACTCGGTCATTGGCTTCTTCTGGTCGTTGCTCAATCCCCTTCTGATGATGACGATCTTCACCATCGTCTTCCAGGTCCTCTGGGCCAACAACACCATCCCCCTCTACCCGCTCTTCGTGCTGACCGGGCTCCTGCCCTGGAACTGGTGCGCCGGGGCGATCACGGCCGGTGTCGGCAGTATCGTCCACAATGGCCATCTGATTACCAAAGTGGCCTTTCCTCGCGAGGTGCTGCCGCTGGCTGTGGTGATCGCCCACGGCGTGAACTTTCTCCTGGCTCTGATCCCACTCTTCGCTCTGCTGGTCCTTTTCGGCGCCCCGTTCACCCCGGCGCTGCTGGCGCTGCCGGGCGTGGTGCTGGTGCAGGCGCTCTTTCTGGGGGGGCTGGTGCTCTTTCTGGCTGCGCTCAACGTTTTTTTCCGGGATACGGCGGTCATCGTCGAGGTGCTGCTGCTCGGCTGGTTCTTTCTGACGCCGGTCTTCTACCGGGTTGAAGATCTGACCCGGACGGCGGCCCGGGTGCTCTACATCGTAAATCCCATGGCCTCGCTCCTGGCCTGCTACCGACAGATCTTCCTGCACGGGGTTGTCCCGGCGCCCGATTTTCTGGCCCGCACTGCGGTCGAGTGCGGGCTGATCTTTCTGGGGGGCTATCTCTTTTTCCTGCGGCTGGCTCCCCGTTTCGCCGAGGAGGTCTGATGCCGGTCGTCGTCTGCGAGCGGGTCAGCAAGCGCTTCTGGCTGGCCCACGACCGTCCGCGCTCGTTCCAGGAGCTGGTCATCGGCTTCTGGCGACGGTCGCGGGGTGGAGAGGACCTCTGGGCCCTGCGGGAGGTCACCTTCAGCGTCGAGGCTGGTGAGGTTTTCGGGGTGATCGGCGCCAACGGCTCGGGCAAGAGCACGCTCCTCAAGATCATCGCCGGCATCCTGGCGCCGACAGCTGGCCAGGTGCTGGTGCGCGGACGGCTGGCGGCCCTCCTGGAACTGGGGGCGGGATTCCATCCCGATCTGACCGGGCGGGAGAACATTTTTCTGAACGGCGCCCTGCTCGGTTTCTCGCGCGCCGAGATCGCCCGCCGGTTCGAGGAGATCGTGGCCTTCGCCGAACTGGAGCGGTTTGTCGACACCCCGCTCAAGCACTATTCATCGGGGATGCAGGTCCGCCTGGGATTCGCCATCGCCGTGAGCAGCGATCCGGAGGTGCTGCTGGCCGACGAGGTCCTGGCGGTGGGGGACGAGCGTTTCCAGCGGAAGTGCCTGGAGCACATCGCCCACCTGGTCCGCCAGGGCGGAGCGGTGATCCTGGTCTCACACAACCTGGATCTGGTGCGAAGCCTCTGTGGCCGGGCTCTGTGGCTGGAACGAGGGGAGGTACGGGCACTGGGGGCGGCTGCCGAGGTGGTTGACCAGTACCAGACGGCGGTCGGTGCCCCGTCCCTGGCCGGGCGCGGATTGGCCAGCGGTATCGGCCAGCGCTGGGGCTCTCGTGAGGTGGAGATCACGCGGGTCGACCTGGTCGACCGCTCCGGCCAGCCCCGCACGGTGTTCTGGACCGGCGAGCCGTTCGCCGTCCGGATCTGGTACCAGGCCCACCGGTCGGTCGCCCGACCGGTCTTCGGGATCGCCATCCACGCCGGCGAGGGGATGGTGCTGACCGGACCGAACACGCGCCTGGCCAATCGGCCGATCCCGGTGGTGGAAGGGCCTGGTCTGGTGGAGTACCGGGTGGAGGCGCTCAACCTGCTGCGCGGGCTCTACTATCTGACGGTCGCCGTCTACGATGAGTACCTGATCCACGCCTACGACCATCACGACCGCCTGTACGCTTTTCGGGTCGCGCAGCCGCCCGCGATCGCCGACCGGTTTGGCTGCCTCTATTTGCCGGCCGACTGGTCCCATCATCCCGGCCGCCGGCCGGCGGAGGTCCCGGTGCCGCTGCGGGCGGAGACGTAGCCCGCCGACCTGGCGTCACGACGGGAGGGCGTCTCGCGCTGGCGGTGGTACGGCTCCGGGAGCGCGACAGTCGGCGCCGTCGGCCTGGCGTCCGGGGCGGTGGTCGTGCGGATCGGAGGGGCAATGGAGGCTGGTAAGCTGTACGATGCTCACTACTTCCGCCACGGCTGTGGACGCCCCTACCAGCGCGACGCCGAGTGGCTGCAGTTCTTCGACCGGATAGCAGAGCGGATCATCCAGACCATCGCTCCGCGGACGGTCCTGGACGTGGGCTGCGCGATGGGGTTTCTGGTTGAGGCCCTGCGGCGGCGTGGCGTGGAGGCGTACGGTCTGGACATCTCCGAATACGCCATCTCGCAGGTGCACCCGGACATTCGCCCCTACTGTTGGGTGGGCTCGGCCACCGAGCCTTTGCCGCAGCGCTACGATCTCATCGTCTGCCTGGAGGTGCTCGAGCATCTGCCGCCGGCGGAGACAGAACAGGCGGTGGCCAACCTCTGTCACCATACCGACGACCTTCTTTTCTCCTCCACCCCGCTGGACTACCAGGAGCCGACTCATTTCAATGTTCAGCCCCCGGAGTACTGGACGGAGCTTTTCGCCCGCTACGGCTTCATCCGCGACGTCGCCTATGACACCACGTGGTTGACCCCCTGGGCCCGGCGTTTCCGCCGGACGCGAGAGCCGCTGTCCCGCCTGGTGGCGGCCTACGAGGCCCGTCTGTGGCGTCTGGAGGCCGAGAACTGGGCCCTGCGGTCGGCGTTGCTGCAGAATCGTGGGGCCATGGCCCGGCTGGAGGGCGAGAACCAGGCCCTGCAGACCGAGGTGGCGCAGCTCCGGGCGCAGATGCAGGCGTTGAGGCGCTCTCTGACCTGGCGGGCGACCGAGCCGATTCGCCGTGTGTGGGCGGTCGTGCGCCGGCCGGGGCAGGGTCGAGACACCGGGTAAACACTGGGGCGGTGTCTATGGTCTGGCCGACTGTCAGCATCATCATTCCCAATTACAACGGTGCGTCCTATCTGCGCGACTGCCTGGCCTCGCTGCGGGCCGATCTCACCTGGGAGCGGGCGGTGGAGCCTCTGCGCCGGTTCTGCCTGAACCCCCGGCCTGCCCCGGACCGGGGTCGGCCGACGGCCCCCACGGCCGACCAGCGCCGCCCGGACCACGGGGAGAAGGTGCCACCCACTCCGCTCTGGCGTCTTCCCCTGAAGGCGGTGGCGACCGTGCGGGCGCAGGGGCTGGCGGGGTTGCTGACCGAGGCCGGGTCGTATCTTCTCTGGCTCGGCCAGCGGGCGCAGACTGTGCCCCCGGGGACGCCATCGGCTTCTTCCCCTCGTCGCCAGGGCCATGGTCGGGTATAATGAAGGAAATCAGTTCTGCCGGCGCCCGTCAGATCGGCGGGCGAAGCAGCCGGGAGGAGTCTATGGCCAAGCCCAGGACCATCGGCCAGTTGCGTGCCAGCGGCTATCAGGTCCGGCCGGTCAAGGAGGAGCTGCGCCAGAACCTGATCCGGAAGATCCAGGCCGGGGAGGACCTCTTCCCCGGCATTATCGGCTACGACGAGACGGTCATCCCCCAGATCGAGAACGCCATCCTGGCCGGCCAGGACATCATCCTGCTCGGTGAGCGCGGTCAGGCCAAGACCCGCATCGCCCGCAGCCTGGTCGCGCTCCTCGACGAGGAGGTCCCGGCCATCGCGGGCTGCGAGATCAACGACAACCCCTACGCGCCGATCTGCCAGGCCTGTCGTCAGGCGGTGCAGGCCCGTGGTGACGATGTCGAGATCGTCTGGCTGCCGCGCGACCGTCGCTACGGCGAGAAGCTGGCGACCCCTGACATCACCATCGCCGACCTTATCGGCGAGGTCGACCCCATCAAGGTGGCCGAAGGTCGCTATCTGGCCGACGAGCTGACCATCCACTATGGCCTCATCCCCCGCACCAATCGTGGCATCTTCTGCATCAACGAGCTGCCCGACCTCCAGGAGCGCATCCAGGTCGGGCTGCTTAATATTATGGAAGAGCGCGACGTCCAGATCCGCGGCTACAAGGTCCGCCTGCCGCTCGATATCTACGTGGTCGCCTCGGCCAACCCTGAGGACTACACCAACCGGGGCCGCATCATCACCCCGCTCAAGGACCGCTTCGGCTCCCAGATCCGCACCCACTATCCGCGCACCATCGAGGACGAGATCGCCATTATGGAGCAGGAGCGTACGGTCTTCCCGACCGAGGGCTACGACCTGCGGGTGCCCACTTTTATGAAAGAGATCGTGGCCGAGATCACCCATCTGGCCCGTCGCAGCCCCGATATCAGCCAGCGCTCCGGTGTCAGCGTGCGGGTCTCGATCTGCAACTATGAAAACCTGATCGCCAACGCCTTCAAGCGGGCCCTGCGCTTGCGCGAACGGGTGGTGGTGCCGCGCATCAGCGATCTGATGGCCATCACTGCCTCGACCATCGGCAAGATCGAGCTGGAGACCTTCGGCGATATCCGCGAGGAACGGATCGTCGAGAAACTGGTTCAGGGAGCGGTCCTGAACGTCTTCAACCGGTATTTCCATCTCCACCAGCTGGACGAGGTGGTGGCGGCCTTCGAAGGGGGGCTGCGGGTCGAGGTCTCCGACCAGATGCCGTCGCTGCGCTACGTCCAGCAGGCGGCCGAGATCCCGGGGCTGCGCGAGGCGGTCAGTCGCCTGGGGCTGCCCGGCGACCCGGCCAGTGTGGCCGCAGCGGTCGAGTTCGTGCTGGAAGGACTGCACCTCAACCGCAAGCTGAATAAAGACCGGGCCGACGGGAAGACCCGGTATCGGGGGTGAGCCGATGCGGTACCTCTATTCGCGCTGGGACGGCACCCAGCAGATCCCGGCCCTGGATGCCGAGAGCCTGATGGAGGCCCTGGCCGACGACCTGCTGAGCGATGGCGACGTCTGGCAGGCCCTCCAGCGTCTCCTGCAGTGGGGCTACCAGGGGCCGGACGGGCGCCGGCTGCCCGGTCTGCAGGACCTGCTGGAGCGGCTGCGTCAGGCCAAGCAGGAGCGCCTCTCCCGCTACAACCTGAACTCCATCGTCGACCAGATCCGCGAGAAACTGGACCAGATCGTGGCCACCGAGCGGCGCGGCCTGCGCCAGCGCCTGGAGGAGGCCCGCCAGGCGGCCGCAGCGGCCCGTGAGCGCGGCGAGGAGCCGCCCAACCCGGCCCTGCTCGACATGCTCGAGAAGATGGTCGCCCGCAAGGAGCAGTTCCTCGATAACCTGCCCCACGACCTGGGTGGGGCTATCCGGGCGCTGAGCGATTACGAGTTCATGGACCCGACCGCTCGCCAGCTGTTCCAGGAGCTCCTCCAAATGCTCCAGCAGCAGGTGGCCCAGTCGTACTTCCAGGGCCTCCAACAGGCCCTCCAGGGACTCACCCCAGACGACCTGCGCCGTCTGCGAGAGATGGTCCAGGACCTCAACCAGCTGCTGCGCGAGCGCCTGCAGGGAGGGCAGCCCGACTTCGACCGCTTTATGGACAAATGGGGTCAGCTCTTCCCCGGTGTCCAGAGCCTCGATGAGCTCCTCGAACAGCTGCAGCAGCGCATGCAGCAGATGCGCGCCCTCCTCGACTCGCTCAGCCCGGAGATGCGGCGCCAGTTGCAGAGTCTCATCGACAATATCCTCCAGGACGACCGCCTGCGCTGGGATCTGGCCGCGCTGGCGGCCACTCTGGAGCAACTGATGCCCAGCCGCAGCGGCCGCCAGCGTTTCCCCTTCTCCGGCGACGAGCCGCTCACCCTGACCGAGGCCCTTGATCTGATGGGCCAGTTGCAGGAGCTGGAGCAACTGGAGCGTCAGATCCGGCGGGCGCGCGATGGCCAGGCCCTGGACCAGGTCGACGCCGCCGAGGTCGAGCGGCTGCTCGGGCCGGAGGCCCGTCAGGCGCTGGAGCAGCTCCAGCAGGTGACGCGTATCCTGGAGGAGGCCGGGTACATCGTCAAGCGCGGGGCCACCTACGAACTGACTCCCCGGGCCATCCGCAAGATCGGCCAGAAGGCCCTGACCGACATCTTCGCCCAGTTGAAGCGCGACCGCTTCGGCAAGCACGTCTCGCCCTTCCGGGGCGGCGGGGGCGACCGGACCGATGAGGTCAAGCCCTACGAGTTCGGCGACCCGTTCCTGCTGGATCTGCGCGAGACGCTGATGAACGCGGTGGTCCGCGAGGGCAAGGGGGTGCCGGTCCATCTCCAGCCAGACGACTTCGCCGTCTACCGCACCGAATACCTCACCCAGTGCGCCACCGTGCTGATGCTCGACATGAGCCGCTCGATGCTGCTGCGCGGCTGCTTCCTGGCCGCCAAGAAAGTGGCGATGGCTCTCAACAGCCTGATCCGCGGCCAGTTTCCCCAGGACACCCTCTACATCCTCGGCTTCTCCGACTACGCCCGCGAGATCAGTCCGGAGATGCTGCCCCGGATCGACTGGAGCGAGTACGTCTACGGCACCAATATGCAGCACGGCTTTATGGTGGCCCGACAACTGCTGGCCCGGCACAAGGGCGGCACGCGTCAGATCATTCTCATTACCGACGGCGAGCCCACCGCTCACCTGGAGAACGGTCGCGTCCACTTCGCCTATCCGCCTACCTACCAGACGATCCGTGAGACTCTCAAAGAGGTCATGCAGTGCACCCGTGAGGGGATCACGATCAATACGTTCATGCTTGAACGCAGCCGCTACCTGACCGACTTCGTCAACCAGATGACCCGTATCAACAAGGGCCGGGCCTTCTTCACCAGCCCCGACCGCCTGGGTGAGTACATTCTGGTCGATTACGTGGCCAACAAGCGCAAGCGCATCGGCTAAGGCTGACGCCGCGCCCGATGATCGCCGGGGACCTGGCGGGCCGCTCTTTAGGGCAGGTTGTCCCCAGGCAGGGTGACGGCCGGCCGCAACCGGTCCGGGATAGGGTCGCGGCCGCCCCGGAGTGATGTCGGTCCGAACCGGCTGGCCACGACCGCTGATTGCGGAGGGGTTGTCCCGGCGGCGCAGGCCAGCACCGACCCGGTTCGGCAGGTCACCTCGACCGCGTCGCTCCATCCCGTCCCCTGGCGTACCCCCAGCCGCTCCAGCGACGGCCAGCGGTAGAGCCCGATCCGCAGCCGGACCACCGGCGGGAGAGCCTCGCCGGCGGCTATCGGGTGCCGATCCGCGACTATCTCGCCGGGCTCCCAGATCGAGGTGGCGTAGAGCCCCTCACCCGGCGGGCCGTCGTGCTGCCCCAGCAGCCGTCCGGCCGTGTCGGTCAGATGGACGAAGACGTGGTAGTCGGCGGTCACCGGGGCCAGCGTCTCCCAGTAGAGCGTGGCCACGAGCCCGCCGGGTGCCGGCTCGACCACCAGGCCACGCAGGCGCAGGCTCTCGGCGAAGACCCCGTCGGTGGTGACCAGCGGGGGAGAGGGCGGCAGGGCGACCGGCGGGGCCGCCACTTTGACCGGCGTGACCACCGTCGCTCCCCCCAGGCTGACGGCCCGACCGTCGGGTGCTCGGAAGGTCAGGGCCAGGTGGTAGCGGCCCGGCAGTGCGTCGGGCGGAACGCTCAGGCTGACGAGGTCGGGCACCAGGTTCGGCGCTGGCCAGCGGTCCGGCGACCAGCGGGCGGCCAGCGGCTCGGCCGTGGTCCGGCTCACCGGCTGCCCCCGGTCGTCACGCAGTTCGACCTCGATGAGCCCGCCCTGGCCACCGGGTGCCCGGACCGCCCAGAGCACCTGGAGCGGGATGACGGTGCCGGGACGGATCGGCCCGGCGGCCACCTCCCAGCCCTGGAGCGCCAGCGCCGGCGGCTGCGGCGGCGCCGGCTGGCCGCCGACGACCTGGACGGTGGTGGCCAGCCGCCAGTCCGGTCCCTCTACCCGCAGACTGAGCCGGCCCGGCGGCAGTGGCCAGGGGCTCATCAGTCCGACCACCGTCCAGCCGGCAGCCAGGCAGTCTGGCAGAGCGAGCGGCCAGTCGGCTGACCGACCATCCCCGGCCAGCAGACGAACAGTGGCGGTCTGGCGGGGGACGCGCTGACTGGTCGTCGCCGGCCAGGCCAGGAGCCCGAGGAACCGCTCACCGGCCCGAACCTGGCCCGGCACCAGCAGGTGGGGCGGGCGGGCCGGGCCGGGCGGTGGGGGCTCCAGGTACAGGACCACGGTCTCCCCGATGATGGTGCGGGGTCGGAGGGCCGGGTAGAGGGGCAGCCGCTGCTGGATCGTCTGCCAGCGTTCAGGGGGGTAGGCGTCCTGGTGGAGGAGGACGGTCTCGACGCCGGTGCACTGGAGCCAGCCCAGGGCCGCCGGCGAGGGGAAGTCGCGCAGGCGACGGATCAGTTCCCAGAAGGCCGGAGGGTAGAAGCCGCTGTAGCCGGCCGGGGTGGGCCGCCAGTGGAAGATCGAGAAGTATTGGTAGCGCCCCTGGCGCTCCAGCTCGGCCGGGGTGGTGAACCAGCGGTCCTCGATGGTCGGCAGTTCGATGATCGGCGTTCGCTCGGGCTGGGTGGCCAGCCAGCGGTAGACTGGCGGGATCCGGTCGGGGGGCGGAACGGGCTGGAGTGGTTGGGGAATGGCGAGGTACTCGACCAGGACGGCCAGCGTCAGCCCCAGGGTCAGGGGCCCGCGCCAGCCGGGCCGGCAGCGTCGGGTCAGGGCCGCCAGCCCCAGAGCGGCCAGAAGTCCCAGACCCAGCATCGCCACCAGCCCGAAGCGCCCGACCACCCGGATGGCCGGGTAGCCGGGGATGAGGTCGTAGAGCAGACGGTAGGGGAGCGGCAGGAGAGGTGGTCCGTCGGGGGTCAGCCGCAGGACCGGTCCCAGCGAGAGGACCAGGCCGGTCAGGGCGATGAGCGCCGCCCCGAGCCGCCGGCGCCAGGGGCCACCCCAGCCGAGGCCGCCGACCGCCAGTCCCAGGGTCAGGAGTCCGGGGAAGAGCGTCTGCTCGGTGGGGAAGGCCGGCAGGAGCCGGCCAGCCAGACTGCCGTAGAGGAGGCTGGTCGTTGGGACGACCAGATAGTTCAGGAGGACGGCCGCCCCACCCTGGGCGTCGGCCAGCGTGCGCTCCAGCCCCTGCTGGTAGAGACGAAGGTAGGGCTGGGCCACCAGCCAGAGGAGCAGCCCCACCGGTGGAATGGCCAGCGCGGCCCGCCAGAGACGGTCTGGACGGCGGCCGGCCGGGTGGGTCAGGACCAGCCAGAGGAGGAAGACGCCCAGGAGTGGGACCAGAAAGAGCCCCAGGTAGAATGAGGAGAGCATCGCCAGCGTAAAACTCAGAGCGGCCAGCCCCAGATCGCGCCCACGTCCCTCGTTCCAGAAGCGCCGGACGAAAAGCAGGGTCAGCGGCAGCCACTGGGCCATGAGCACCTGGAGGTGGGTGATCTCGCCCAGGCGGTGGAACCCGAAAGCGTAGACCGCGCCGGCCAGGAGGGCCGGCCCCGGCCAGGGGCCGGCGTGCGGGCGGTCCGGTCCCTGGGCCAGGAGGTCGGTGGCCAGGGCGTAGGCGGCCAGGGCGCTGGCCCAGAAGCTCAGGAGCAGGAGGAGGTTGTAGGTCAGGACCGGCTGACCGGTCAACCAGAGAAGGGGGGCGGCGAAGAGGGCGATTCCCAGCAGGCTCTCCGAGAAGGCCAGGCTCTCGGGCTCGGGGTAAAAGATATTGGCGGCGTAGAGGTGCCACGGGTCGCGGACGGCCTGATGGACGACCCAGGCCAGGATCCAGGTGTTGAGCAGCGGGTCCCCGTGGCTGTGAACGGCGTCGGCCAGGTGCCAGACCAGGGGAAAGGTGGCGAGGAGGCTCCAGAGCAGGTAAAGCAGAGCGGCGATCAGGTGCGGGAGCCAGTTCACGGGCGGACCTCGACCTGAATCGTGATGGGCAGGAGGATCTGGTGGGTGCGGGTGTTCTGGGGACCCTGGGCCGCCAGGCGCTGGCCCGTGGCGGCGTCGTAGAGCCCGACCAGGAGGCGGTACGGACCGGCGGGGAGATCGGCCGGCAGCAGGACCTGGTGGCGGTCGGCCAGTTCGAGTCCCACCGGCCAGTCGCCGGTCGGGTAGGCGCCGTCGGCCGGCATGGCGTCGCCCTGGGCGCGCGTTTGGCCAGCGCTGTCCACGAGGTGGACGAAGACCGTGTAGTCGCGGGGGGGCCGGGCCTCAGCCCGCCAGAAGAGGTCCACGGTCAACCGCTCGCCGGGGCGGGCGGTGGTCGGCGTCACGGTGGCTCCCAGGAGGCGCGGTCCCTCGGGATAGCGCCAGTCGAGCGGGAGGGCGATGGCGGTGCGGTCGAGCGGAGGGCCGATCGTCGGGAGCGTGCCGGCGACGATGAACTCGGCGTCGGGACCGCTCTGGTCGGTCCGGCGGAGGGGGGGGCCTCCCGGCGGGTAGAGGCCCACCACCACCCGGTAGGCCTGGGGGGGGAGGTCGGCCGGCAGGGTCAGGGTGTGGACGTCGCGGATATAGAAGGCGGTCAGCCAGCGGCTGGTCGGAATGCCGCCGGGGTGCTCGTGGTCGGACTGAGCCACTGCCCGGCCGCCTGTTCGCTCCATAATCTTGACATAACTTCGGTAGTTCTGGGTCAGCGGTCGCCGGGCCTGCCAGTAGAGGGTGATGGTGACCGTCTGGCCGGGATGGGCGACGGCGGGTGTCCGGTCGGCGCCGAGGAAGAGCACCGCGCCGGCCAGATCGACGTGGGCTGGCCAGGGAAGGCCGTGGACAGCCTCGGGGGGAGAGGTGTAGCTGAGCCAGTCGGTCCAGCGGTCGAGGGCGGTCTTGACGAGCCCCAGCGTGGCCAGCGCCAGGAGGAGACCGAGGGTCTGGCGAGGACCGAGGCCCGGGACGGCGGTCCTGGTGGGCGGAGAAATACCGGCCGCTGGCCGCCGGCGGTGCCAGAGGAGCCAGCCGAACACGGCCGGGAGGCCCAGGGCCAGGGTGGCCAGCGACCAGGCCTCGGCCAGTCGCTGGAGAGGGGTGCGAATCGGGCGGACGGTGAGGAGGTGGTCGCCGGCCGGCAGGGCGACGGCCAGGAGCCCTGCCGGCCCCCAGGGGAAGGGCTGAAGCGTCTCTCCCTCGCGGGTCACCGCCCAGGTGGGGAAGTAGAACTGGTGGAGGACCAGGGTGGCCGGCGCGGGCAGGCGCACGGCATAGCGCCAGGTCAGCGGGTCGAGGGCGGTCCAGGTCACCTGGCTGCCGGGCGGCAGGTACTCAGTCAGGACGGCGCCGGGCGGCCGGTCGTCAGGGCCGGGGCGCGCCTGCACCCAGATCGGGTAGTACTCGCCGGCGCTGGTGGTGCCGATGGCCCCGACCTCCCGTTCGAACCGGGCGAGGTCGGCTGGTCCCTGGGGCTGGTAGCTCAGAAACGGCCCCCGGGGGTAGAGGTGAGGCAGGCTGGCCCCGATGAGAAGCAGCATCAGCCCCCCCAGGAGCCAGGGCCAGTGGCGACCGAGGCCCGCAGGGACGCTCAGCCCGACCATCGCCAGACCGGCCAGCAGGCTGGTGGCCAGGGCGGCTGGTCCCAGCAGGCGCCAGGGGAACTCGGTGAAGGCCAGAAGAGGAACGTGCTGCCAGACCGGCGTCGAGGGTGGCAGCATCAGAAAGACCGCCAGTCCCAGCGTTCCCCAGCCAAAGAGCACGAACGGCCGCAGGATCGGCCGGCTCAGGGCCGCCCCGGCCAGCAGGGCCAGGAGAACGTGGGCGGTCCCCAGGGTGAACGGCCAGGGTGGGTTGGCGGCCCGCCGGTCGACCACCGGCGAGGGCTGGAAGAGTTCGGGCAGGCTGACGAAGTGCTCGGCGAAGTGGAAGTAGCCTTGAGTCAAAAGGTGCAGGTGGACCAGATGGCGCTCGCCCAGGGCCGGCAGCCAGAAGAAGGCGGTCAGGCTGGCGCTGAGAGCGGCGGCCAGTCCCAGAGGAAGAAGAGGACGCCAGGTCCGCTGAGTGCCGACCACCACCAGGCCGTAGAGAGCCAGGAGCGGCAGGGTCAGCAGAGCGCTGATGTTGTGGCTGAGGACGACGGCGCTCACTGCCAGGGTAGTGGCCAGCAGGGTGGCGGGACCGGGAGCCTGAACCAGGGCGTGGGTGGCGGCGAAGGCCAGCGGGGCCAGGGCTAGGGCCAGAAACTGAGGCAGGTCGCCCTGGACGTAGGCCTCGCGGAACCGGAAGGGGACGTACAGGTAGGCCATGGCGGCCAGGAGAGCGGCCGGCGGTGGCAGGAGCCGGCGGGCCCAGAGATACATCGCCGGACCGTGCAGGAAAAAGACAGCCAGCAACAGGACCTTGAGGGCGCTGTCGAAATCGAGCCCCAGCCGATGCAGCCCGACCAGGAGGTAGGTGCTCAGCGGGGCGTAGTAATTAAAGAGCGGAAAGCCGAAGCCAAAGGCGAAGTCGGGCGCCCAGCGTGGGTAGAGATGGCCGCTGGCCAGGAGGTGGGAGAGTTCCACCGCCCGGTAGAGGTGGAGAACGAGGTCGGCCATATCGGGCACGCCTGGCTGGAAGAGGGGGCCCAGGGCGAAGAGAGCGCCGGCCGTCAGCACCACCATGGCCCGGAGGTCGTCACCACGAGTGGTCCAGACGGCCCGGAGCCTCTGGCTCACCGCCGGCCGTGGGCGATGGGTGGACGAGGCCATCATCGGCGGGGCTCCTTCCCCGGCTCGAAGGGGCCGAGAGCGACCCACTCCCGGCCGTCGGTCAGGCGCAGTCGTTCCAGGCCGGGGTAGGTGTAGAGGCCTGTGCGGACGGTCAGGGGACCGGCGGTGGTGACTGGCCAGGGGATGGCGAATGGGGTGAGCAGCCGGTCGCCGGGCGCCCAGTCGGCCGGAGCGGCCAGCGGACCATCGGCCTGGGCCAGCCGCTCGCCGGTCGGGCTGACCAGGTGATTGAAAACGTGGGGGACGGTGGTCTGCCCGGTCTCCTCAACCTGCCAGTAGAGGTCGAGGTGAAGGGTGTCGCCGGCCAGGCGAGCGCGGTAGCCCAGCAGGCGCAGACCGTTGGCGAAACGCCCATCGGGCACGGTCTGTTCTCCGGCCGGGGGCGCGGCCGGCAGAACCAGCACCTGGACCGGCCCGCTGGTTGTCGCCGGCCAGGCGGCCGCCGGCTGGGGGGAGCCGTGGGCGGCCAGCCAGGCGGCGGCTGGCGCCTGGGGATCCATGACCAGGTAGACGGCCGGGCCGCTGGCCGGCAGCGGCAGGAGACGGGTGGCGTCGGCCAGGCGGTGGGGGCTGCCAGCCAGGTAGGCCTGGACGCGCCAGGTATCGTCGCGGGCCAGGGTATAGAGGGGGGCTCCCAGAGAAGCGGCCAGGTTCTGAGCAGCCTGTCGGGCCTGGAGGTGGATCTGGAGCGGCACTCCGTAGAGGGGAGTGGCGCGACCGTCGGCCAGAGCGGCGAGGAAGCTGACGAAGAGCCCGAGGGCCAGGGCCGTGGCGGTCCCCAGTCCGGCCCAGGCCAGCCAGCCGAGCCGCGTGCGTCTGGCCAGCCAGGTAATGGCCAGGCCGATGACCAGGAAGGGGGCGGGAAGGAGGCTGATAGCGTAGTGCGGCTGGAACGGGAGTGGCAGGAGACTGAGAAAAAGTCCGGGCAGGAGCAACCAGCCCAGCAGGAAGGCGGCGCGGGCGGTGTGGGCGGTGAGCCATTCGTGGGCCAGGAGGCCGGCTCCCAGGGCCAGAAGGGCCAGGAGCAGTGCCTGAACGAGGCGCCAGGCCCAGACCAGCGGGCCGGCTGGGGAGAGAAAGGCGAGGTCGGCGTAGGGCAGCCCGGTGGCCACCAGCCAGGGACGGAGCAGGGTCAGAGGCTGGAGGGTGAGGTCTGGTGAAGTGGTCAGGGCTGGAGTGGTGGTATGGGCCAGGGTCCAGAGGTAGGGGAGAAAACCAAGGGCGCTCAGGCCGGCGCCCAGGGTCAGCGGTTCCAGCCAGCGCCGCCGGGGTGGTTGCAGGACCGGGCCGAGGAGGAAGAGCGGGCCCAGGGCCAGGGCGGTGGGATGCAGCTGAACAGCCAGGGCGAAGAGGCCCAGAGCCGGGAGGAGAGACCAGGGGCGGTTCTGAGCGATCGCCTGCCAGAGGAGCAGCAGGGCGCCAAGAAGGAAGACGGGCAGCGCGTCCTGGGCCCAGATCTTACGGCTGTAGACGATGGCTGTCGGACTGACCGCGTAGAGGGTGGTGGCGACCAGAGCGACGGTCGGATCGGCCAGGCGGCGGGTCAGGGTGGCGGTCAGAGCGACGGCCAGGGTGTTGAGCAGGGCGATGAAAGCGGTGGCCACCAGCGGGTGGCGGTCCAGGAGAAGTGGCAGGGCCAGGAGATAGACAAAGGCCGGAGGGTTGGGCAGGCCAACCGAGGAGGGGATGCCGGTGGTGACCAGGTTGCCGGCCAGGAGGTGAGCCGTTCGTTCCAGCGCCCAGACCTCGTCGGTTTTGAACTCGGCCCGGTCGAGGCCGAGCAGGCGGCCCAGGGCTGCCAGGGCGCAGAGGGTTACCAGGGTCAGGCGGTGGTCGGCGGTTGGGAGCCAGGTGCGGCGCACGGCCTCTCCGGCAAAACAAAGGCCGGCAGAGATCGCCGGCGGAGCGCTGTCAGTATACGCCGTGGGCTCCAGGGCGTCAAGGCGCTGTCACCGTGCCGGCGTATCCGCAATAGAAGCCAGCTCTGGGTGAGATCAGAAGGGACTCGCTTCCGGCCGTGATCTCGTTTCCCTATCCGCGTGTCGGGCACGGACGGAGGAGCGCTGGTGCGTGATCTGAGGAACCGGACTGCTCCCAGCGGCAGTGACACGGCGATGGATTTCGCACAGGGAAGACCACGGCGTATGGTAGGCGCGTGGTAATTGGGCGAGGGTGAGCTGTGGCTGAGAGTACAGGTCCAGAGTCTCGACTGGTTTTCTCTGAATAAGCATCGGTTGTGTTATTCGCTCTTACGAGCCGGTGGTGAGGCGCTGGAGGAGAGTATTGGCGGCGATGGCCAGTTGGAGAGCCCGTTCGTGTAGGAAGGCCTTATACTGTTCTTTCACCGAGTCTCCGTGTGGTTCACGAACGAGATGGACTGGGACAGCGTGTGCCTCCAGGATGGCTGTTGAGATGTTGAACTGTGTAAGGTAATCCCAGGGTTTCTTGCCAGATAACTTATTGACATTGGTCCGTTCATTCAGCACTGTGATATTGGCCAGAGCGTGGATCTCGTCGTCCGAGAATCCCAGGTTGCGGAGCAGGTTACGTGGATAGATGTGATGCCATTGTGGTTCAAAGCCGGCGGTGAGTGGAGCGCCAGTTTTATCGTAACCGATACGGGTTCCGTCTATCCAGTCTCGTGCCTCACTGTGGAAGAGCACGAGATAGAGCATCAGCCGCAAGAATCTCTGTCCTGCCCGGTCATAGCGGTTCAGGAACTCATCAGGGGTGATCTCTGGAGAGACTCGCAAGCGCTTTTGCAGATTGGCCAGCGCGGTTTCGAAGTTATCCGCCTCTGTAATAGTTCGCACATCTTCATTGAGGCTGGTAATTGCTGATTCACTGTAGCGGCCATCACGGTTGGCCAGAAGGAACCAGTAGAGTGCCTGGCGGAATTGATAAGAGGGCTTCGAACCCCATCGGTGGTGCAGAACGAAGAGAGGGATCAGGCTGTTGGTGGAGGGAAGGAGGTCTGGAGAGACAATCCCGAACTCGGTCAGACGTTTCAGGACATCGGTTATGACCTCTTTCGTCCGCTTCCAGACAGGGAGCAGAGTCTCCGGCTTCCAGAAGTCTTTTGGCACTTCGATAAGCCGGGCTCGGCCTTTGCCGATGCCGGCGAGCGTTCGGACGAAAATGCCTGCATCCAGATCCCAGCCATGTTCTTCCAGGTCGTTACGGAACGGCAGATACTCCTCGCGCACCCAGCCTGGATTCATAACTGCAGCTAACGCCAGGATTACATCGGCTTCTTTTACTCTTGTTCCTTCCTGGTTCAAGCGTTTAAAGATTTCGGCGACGTCTTCAATTTCGTGCGAGATTTTAACAATTGGAATGTCGCGTTCTCTGATCTGCCAGAGTTGATTCAGACGAGCGTGTAGTTGTCCAAAGATTTCTGGATAATCTTTGTCGTTTGTAAGGCGACGCGCGATGTCTGTTGCTATCATGGTCAATTTGCTGATATCTTCTGTGCATAAAACCTGGCGCAGGCTGATCCAGTGCGGATCTTTTCGGCGAATGGGGTTAGATAAAGCGAAATCGAGTCGACCGTCGGGGGTTTCTGGCCAGATGTTGACCATGATATCGTACTTTTCCAGCGCCCTGTTCCAGTCGAGGGCATCGGGCCACCAGTATGGTTTGGTTCCCAGGAGCAGGCAAAGGGCGGTGATCCGTTGCTGTCCGTCAACAATCCACAGTGAAGGGGATGTGCCTTGAGCAGTTTTCGCTTCCTGGTATTCTGAGGAGTTCCAGAGTAGAAAGGAGCCGATTGGGTAATCGCGATAGAGCGATTCAGCCAGACGTTTTACCTGTTCTGCATCCCAAACGAATTCGCGCTGAAACTCCGGAACATCGAGCGTCTTACTGACGGCGTCCTTAACAATCTCTTTGACCTTGCGTTGTTCGAGGGCCATAGCGATCTCAGCTGAAAAAGAGCGTATAATAAAAAGGCCTGGTATCGGAGTCCAGGCC